>Ga0214481_100168_pt1 | contig 32873 bp, 18 predicted proteins | sample M1_20Mar14CPVII9_4_FD_165057 | JGI IMG/M metagenome (GOLD analysis project Ga0214481, IMG submission 165057) | Marine eukaryotic communities from Monterey Bay, California, United States - M1_20Mar14CPVII9sort6BwellG10 | ecosystem: Environmental > Aquatic > Marine > Unclassified | place: USA...
AAGAGGATGGTTGGCATTACGAAAAGCAGAGTTTGACGATACGAGCTTGAATGCTATCGCCGACTGTAATCATACATGTAATATTAGATACCCATCAGGTAATGATGCTATAGAGGGAGTTGACACTCGTGAAATGAATGGTGATCGCTACTGCTTAGTTGCATATGGACCAGCCAAATGTGTTAAACAAAAGAAGATATACTCAGTTCTCTCGTCAAGAAATAGAGACTGCTCAAATGTGAAACATTTTGAGGATGTCCCTGTGGAATTGCTGCCAGATTTGCTAGATTCAATTCAACAGTACTCCAACTATCATTTAGATGCTGCTGCGCCACCCGAAGATGATAGTGATATCAAGCCTTTGTCGGTTGTGTATGAGATATGCCGACACTGGGAAGAAGTCTATTCTGTTTACGAGGTGGTTAATAGTCGTGGAAAATCATAAGGATAAGGTGTATTGTGGTGCACGATGTTAGTCATTATATTATTGATCTCTCAGTCGCTACCCTACCATTTAACTTCACTGTGATAAGACGATGATGATACGATGAAGTAGTGAATAAAGATGGACCGAAAACCAGAAGCAGAAGCCGTATTACCCAGCTCTTCTACTACCTATTCAACAGCCAGCAATATATGGAGTAAGTTATCGATAGTAGGATAGAAGATTGGTTGCCATTAGATCAGCGAGAAGACTGCCCACCGAACGATACGTCTTCAAATTTTAAAACAACAACAAAGCAGCAACAATAAACTCTTTAGAAGGCGGATGGGCAATCAAGATGAAGCAAACCATACGTAAAGCATTATTCATTTCTATGTTGAAGAATGATGAATCCAGTCGCTGGGTTTAACCCTCTCATTCTTTCTATTTTTTATGCGAACCCCCTTGAAAATGACCACACCTGTCTCTTTGAGACACATGAAAAATCTTTTGTTGAGATGACACATTTATTAAGGCCAATTAACACATTATACTGACAATAAATTACAATTCACCACAGATACATAATATTATTATATTAACATCGATCATGAAGTTCTCTCACTTATGCTTTTGTCTTGTGGCTGCGGTGGTATCCTCCACAGCCCTCGAGGAAGATTACGACCCATACTTGCGCTTCTTGGAGCAAAGCATGTCCATGTCATCTTCTGTTGAGAACGAGGAGGGTGAAGGACCAAGAGTTTATCCAACAAACCTTCCCGACAACTACAAGATCAGTGCTATGTTTACTACCTCCGCGGAGGACACAAATTATGGTAAGTTCACGACATGATGTGTTCACATGATATGTTCACATGATATGTGATGATCACAAGATATGTCTAACTGTATATATCCTCTCCTTCTCTTCTCAGCATATACCTTTGCGGTTGCTGGTAATGATGCATCGATTACATCGCATGCTACAGGACGTGAGGACAAGGAGGATGACTTCGACTCTGTTCTGTACTTCACCATGGACCAAGTTAGTTGTGATCCAAATGCCGATGTACCCACTTCGTTCATGACAGCCAAGTTCAACTACTTTGAAGATAACACGTGGGTCCCTGACGATATCAAGACGGTTTGTTGGAACGCACCTAGTAAGTCATTTTGTGTATGTCTTATGTGTCATTAGAATTAGAATCTCATTGACCCATCATTATCATTGATATAGCTGGATATTGCATTGGTAATTTAAGTGGAAATCCGGCCACGTTCAGGCTTATGTTCCAACACTATGCATATGAAAACTTTACTGATTGGGAGTTTGATGGGACGATTGCAACTACACAGGGGAAAGGTAAGGCTATGTTCTTGTTATAGATGACACACTTTAAGATCACTCCACTCAAAACATATCATTTGCCTATACTTCATCTTATTGTAGCCGATGTTTGGAAGATAGGACAAAGTACCCTCACCCTTTCACGGGCCACAGGACGAGCAATCAAATACACAACGCGTTATTTATCGGGACCTGATATTACCGAAGCTGAACTTGATTTCCTTGATTATCAAGAGTATGAAAGTCCTGAAGATGTTCCAAAGGCCCGTCTATCGGATGAAGATAAAGAGACCTGTCTTGTCCTAACCATCCCATTATTTTATGTAGTATGTGAAGAGGATTCAGATGACTTGAAACAGGCCGCAAAAAAGGCATTTGAACAACAGATGGGTAAACAACAGAACGGTTATGTCCCAGTCCCAGCGGAAGCAGAAGCACGCTACAATGTTCCATCATCAGAGAGGGGTATCTAATATTACATGTATGATTACAGTCGGCGATAGCATTCAAGCTCGTATCGTCAAACTCTGCTTTTCGTAATGCCAACCATCCTCTTTTTGATATACCGTTGTTGCCTGTCAAATCAAGGAAGCCCAAATTTGTATTATACTTCAAGGCTTTTGCGATAACCAATGCATCACGATCGTTGAGGCTGTTCCCATCAAGAAACAGAGACCCCAAAATAGGATTTGTTGTCAAGAAGTCTGAGATGTATGTTCCTCCTCCTGTACTGATGTTATTGTTTGAAAGATCAATAGAATCAAGATTACTTCTACCTGCATTCATGATCATTTCCAGCATTTTATACCCATTAACATCCGTTCCTTTGGTTCCAGGAAGCTCTAATATTTCAATCGAAGGATGACTTTGCACTATTTCGCATAGTTTATTGATATCAGCCATGTCGTTGATTTGATTGTGCCAAACAGCAAACCGCTTCAAGATTGGATTACTCTTCAAATATGACAACGCAAAATCAATACCATTTTGACCAAGGTTATTCCTCTCCAAATAAAACTTTTTGAAGTAGGTTGACTTACTTAAGAGCCGTTGATAGAAGATCAATTACTTCATCTGGTAGCTCCATACCGTTCAAATGTAGAGTTGCTTCTGTTTCTTTGGATAGATGATATTGATACTGTTCTAATGCACTTGCAAACTCTTTCCAATGAGGTAGAAGCTCATTATGGTATACCATTCGACGGTTAATAGAAATGTCACCAACCCCATTGTCATATCTCATTTCCTTCGTCTTGTTCCTTATCTTACAGATCAAATCCTCTGCTTCTTCCTCAACATCCTCATCACCGTCCCAATAATCAAGTGCTGAATATTCCCAATGTTGATTCTTTAATAATACTTCATGACACTTCTGCTTGATTTGTATACTATCTAATTGGGATTTCATATTGGTAGATGATAATTTCACACTCTCACAGGTCTCTGTTAGCTCAGTAATCTCCCCCTTCATACTTAAAAGCAATGTATTTAATTTATGATTTTCAATATGGCTGTATTCATTTGCAGCTAACTTGTCTTCATTTTGTTTGTCCTCTATTCCATCTAATTTCGTGTTCATTGTTGATTCAATCCTATCACATTTATTCGATAACCGTGTGATATCCCTTTGCATAGTTTGTATTGAAGTTGTTTGTGTTCGATTTTGGTTCAATAATTCTAGCATTATTGATTTGATAGTACTGAGCTCATCTTGTATACCCCCATCACCAGCGGCGGCGGCGGGTATACCACTATCAACCCTACGCTTCTTTTTCGTATCGTTGTTGTTCATCTCGATTAAATAATAGTATTTAGTAGATATGTGCACCTTGTTGAAAAAATTATGTGCACAAGATGTGTGTAAAATTATGCCAATAAATATCTGCCGTCTATCCAATAATAACTGATCATACTGTTCAATGAACCTCTTGTTCAACATATAAATACTTCATCGCATGCACAATAGTCCGTCAATTACCAACAACTCAAACTTCATTTTAATAATTTCAGTCATCAGTTTACTGAGGTCGACTCTTAGATGATATTGAGAGTTTGAGTGTTGCTGGATAGGCCTAGGCTCTTTTAGCTGCTGACCACTACAAAGCGTAACCATCACTGAAGAATGGACCATAGAGAAGTCTAGTATTAGTGGAGTCGAGAAATACCTTATGCCGAGAAAAATATAACAGCACAGCCTCGAGAGAAAATAACATCTTACTTCATTCACTTACTCATACCTACTAATCGGATGGAATTATATTAGAACCATGATGCTTGTAAATCTCACAAGCTCAGCCGACGACAATAATTGCAATGCATCAAAAGTCGGTGGTAAAGCATCATCATTAGCTAAGCTATACGCCATCCCAGCGCTACATTCACATGTTCCCAAATCATATGCACTCTCAACATCATTCTTTCATCCTTGGATTGAGATATTGACAAAGTCTGATGAGTATACATATCTTATGAACAACGCAAATAACAATAACGAAGATGAACAATTTAAAACTGCATGTACTAAAATGAAAGAAGCATGTCAAACATTACCTCTTAATACATCCCAAAAACAAGTTTTAGATGACTTATCAAATATCATTGCAACACAATTTAATCATAACCTAGCGGCAGTGAGATCGAGTGCCACAGAAGAAGATGGTATAGATCAATCCTATGCAGGTTTGTTTGAAACAAAGTTGGGTATATCATCAACCAAATTAGAAGTGGCGGTACGAGAATGCTTTGCTAGTAAGTTTGACTATAGAGTGTTCAAATATATGTTGGCCAATAAAGACATGTCTACTACAACAGAGAAAGAAGGAGAAGGAGGATTTGCAGTAGTTGTTATGGAAATGATTGACTCAGAAGTTGCGGGTGTAGCCTTTAGTGCCAATCCATTAAATTCAGATAGAGATGAAATAGTAGTTGATTCATCCTTTGGATTAGGAGAGAGTGTAGTAGATGGATCAGTTACGGGTGATAGATTCATCTATGACAAGGTACAGAAGAAGTTAGTTGATACGATTATTGGTAGTAAGAAGGTAGAACGGAGGTTGAATTTAGTAGAAGAAGGTGGAGTAATTACTCAACCAATTGACGATGTTGAGAAACAGACTTCTTGTAGTTTACCAAATGAGCAATTAGAGGAATTAGTCAAGTTGATTTGTATCGTTGAAGAAGGGTACGGCATGCCCATGGATATTGAGTGGGGAGTTACTGAATCTCGAATAGTATTGTTACAAGCCCGTCCAATCACAACACTGTTTTACCTTGATAGTAAGATGATGACCGAGCCAGGAGAGAAACGAGTCTTGTATTATGACTTCAATATCGCTTCCGAGGCAACTACGACGAGCCCCTTTACACATATGGATATGGATCTATATTGCAAGTTTTCTAGTATGTTAATGGGAATGCCAACGGATGTGTCAATATTTAAAGACGATCCCAACATGCCAATGTTCAAGGCGTCAACCCGGCAGTATGTGAATCTATCCGTGTTTCTAAAGTTCTTCTCCCCTGAGTACTTTGCCAAGGAAGCAGTGCTCATGGACCCATACCTGGCATCTTTATTTGGTTCCAAAGACTGTGACAGGAAGAAGTACAAAGTAAAGAAACTGGCAAAGGGCATCAATATGAAGAATTTCATTTATTATTTACGGAAGTACCCTATCATGGAGCAATACAAGATTGGCAAACGATTTAAGAAGAATCCAGTCAAGGAAAAGGATGAGTATATCAAGTTGGTGAAAGAGAATTTAGAACAGCTCGAAGAACTGAAACGGCGTGGTTATAACAAAGGGGAAGGCCTACAAAGCTATATCATGGAGCTCATACAGTGTATAATGCCATCACTTAATCTTGAATTGGGATTGATCATGTTTGCTATCATGCCAACATTCAGAGCAATTGATAAGAAGCGTCGGGATGGAAAGACGGAGGAGATACGCTCCGAGTTTGATGCTCTATGTGGAGGATATGAGGGAGATGAGCTCATGGAAATCAATATTGCCATGTACAATCTAGCACATATGCTTGACTCATCAGTTTGGCAAGAGTATGAACATGATCAACTTGATGAGCTAGCTCAGCGTATACAAATGAATCTTGATGGTATTATATCCGATCTCCCTCCAGAGTTTATATCTGAATGGCAAAAGTTCATGACACAATATGGTTGGGACGGTGAGGATCAAATGTTCATTAGCAGTCCTCGGTATGAAGATAACCCAGTGCTTCTTCTGGCTAGGTTAAGGAATCAAAACTCTGGTGTTGAGACTAAGAATCCATCGGCAGTTCAGAAGGAGCAAGTCCTTAGGCGTCAGTATGTTATGAAACTCCAAGAGAGTAGAGCTGCTTCTAAGCTTTTCTCATTCGGTAAATCAAAGATTAAGAAAAGGAATGCCTATCTTGATCACCTGTTTTGGATTAGAAACGCTCCAAAGCTTCACATAGCTGCAGTGTACGGTGCGTTGAGATCCAGTATTCTTCAAGTAGAGGAGGAGCTCATCAATGCCAATCGGTTAGAGACCAAGAATGACATATACCATTTGGATCTAGCTGAGGTAGACAAAGCCATTTCAGATGAATCATATAACTTGATGGAGCTTGTCAAACCTCGAAAGGCAATCTATGAACGAGCTCTGAATGCACCAGAGTGCCCTTTACTTGTTGACAGTCGATGCAGGATCTTAAGACCCGACCCTCCTAACCAAGAAGACGTAGAAGCTGGTGTAATTGTCGGTTCGGCTGTTTCTCCGGGAACTGCTACTGGCAGAGTACGTATCATGAAGAGTCCTACAGATCAATTTGCTGCCGGTGAGATACTTGCGGCTACGGTTACTTCACCAGCCTGGACACCGCTGTTCGTAGGAGCCTCGGGAGTTATATTGCAAATTGGAGGAGCCTTACAGCATGGGGCTCTGTGTGCTCGAGAGTTTCAAAAGCCGGCAGTGAGTAACGTTGACATCCATAATGTATTGAAGACTGGTATGCTAGTCACTGTCGATGGAAACACTGGAACAATACAAATTCATGATGAGGAGAAGTAGTATAGTGTAAAAAACATTGTCAAGCTTTAAGTCCTTCTTAAACTGTTATATGTACATTAAACTTAATACAACCTCAACATCTAAAAATCTCTCATGCATTCATTTCATTTGGTACACAACACATGATATGCTTCTTCATGTTTGTCATCATATCCCCAAAATTCGTAGGTGGAGGCCCACCTTCTAATTCTCTAAATGTCATGCAAGTAGTAGCCGAGTTTCCAAACTTTCTACCAATCATAATCCAATTATTCGACACGCCGTAAGCTGGGGCCCATTGTTCGCCTTGGCTATCAAAATCGTATCGATGACCTCCCATAACACTCTTTCCGTTGCCTTCTGGGCAATATGCAGTGTAGCTGCAGAGTTCACGACCGCCTTGAAAGTTGCAAAATGAGTTTGCATCATCCCAAGATCCTCCATTCCAACCATCGAGCTTGTCATACCAAGTTGGTCGATAGATTTCCTTCATCATTGACTCAAGACTATCACCTTGATCATCCTTTGTGGGATCTTCACAGCAAAGGATGTGCTGTTTATGATCTGATTGCAAATCGCTTCCATTCCACATCGGTGATGTGCTCTTTAATGAATTGTATGTGCCACAAGTTGATGTTGTTAAGCCGCCGACGGTGCCTATTGCAACCCAGCCTGGACTATTATCACCTCTTGCCATACCGCTGATTGGAGCCCACTGCTCCCCGGGAAATGAAGGTCGATCCAAATATAGTACATCAGAAGATGAATCACCCCCAGACAAGGAGCCATTCGGACAATATGCAGCCAAAGGACATAATTTCTTTCCTGCGACATTCTCGCAAAAGGTTTCCGCCTCTTCTATACTTGTGCCTTTGTATCCGTGCTTTCTTGTATACCAAACTGGGTGATAATGATCCATGATGCTCTGTTCCAACTCGCTACGGTCAGTAGAAATAGTATCAACGTCCACAGCGACATGTGATTCATCAATCAATTGTATACCGAATCCATCCTCTGGCTCACGGCAACACATGATTTGTCGAGTCATCCCTTCACTGCCCTCTCCAGTTAAGCCCCATTTCGGAGGAACAGGGTTATAGGAATTGTATGGCATGCATGTTTCGTCTGGACCTACACTTACCCATCCGTTGGGTACATCAATTATTGGTGCGTATGATGTTGTAGTGCCCTTGATACCGCCAACAACATGCTGGCCAGGTCCCAGCGGGCAGATAGCCTCGTATGGACAAGGCACGTACGAGCCTTTGGAAGCACAAAATGCCAGGGCTTCAAAGTAAGAACTGCCTTGCCAGCCACTAGAACGATCATACCACTGGGATGAAAATCGATTCTGCACTTGTTGGAAAGTTTGTGTTATTAGGTATGATTCAGATGATGGTTGTGTTTGTTGCTTATATGATGGCTGTGGCGTTGGCTTAGAAGATGGTGGCAGTGTTGGATTCGCCGATGGCAGCGGTGTGGGTTTCATTGTTGTGGTAGTTGTAGTGGTTGTCACAGGAGTGGTGGCAACTGTTGTCGTTTGCAAGACTGCCTCGTCACCAACAGGTTTACAACACTTGATATGCCGTGTCATCGGTTCGTTGCCGCCCTCAGTACCCCAGCTTGGTGGATTAGGATTCATCCTACTCCACAAGATGCAACTTGTTGTGCTGTCAATCTTCACATACTCGTTGTATGTATCAGAAACAGGCGCCCACATATCATCACCCTCATCAAATGGTCCACCCGGAGGTATTGAATCATTGCCATCGGGGCAAATGGCGCTTGTGTGACAGACTGCCATGCCATTGTTGGCGGCACAGAAGTCTACAGATTCCGAATATGTGGTACCTAACCAGCCATCATTACGGCTAAACCACTGTGATTCGTGTACATTCTTGTCATCGTCAAGTAACTCTTCTTTTTCATCTTCGATATTTGATTGAGGTGTTGCTGGCTGATAAGTTCCTCCATCCTCGACATTACAGCAGACAATATGTCGTGTGAGATCCTCTTGTCCTTCTTCTGCACCCCAAGAAGGAAGACTTCCTTCAATCGTCTCCCACTGCATGCATGTATTATCCCCACTAACACTGACCCATTTGTTGAAACCATTTGATATTGGCGCATAAGATCCATTCGGTTCGTCATTATATAACACTCCACCAGATGGCGGTTTCTTCATTCCTTGAGGACAGATAGCTTCGTATGGGCATAGAGCGAGGCCTTCATCCTTGGCACAGTATTCAACAGCTTCAGGCCAGGTCTTTCCTTCCCAATCATCTGTATCTCGATGAAACCATGTCGGGTTCAAGTCTGATAACATGTCTTCAGTGACTACATTTGCTTCTTCCTCTTCCTCTTCTACTTCCATTGCATTCTCCATGTGGTATTCTAATACCTTTTCGGCCTTGCAACACATGATAGTTCCTGTTATTTCTTCATCGTCTAGACCCAAACCAACCACTTTTTGTTTGATGCCCCATTCAGGATATTCTCCGTTGAGAGTGTTGTAGAACATACACGGATTTGCAACACCTATATCTACCCACATGTTATACTGATTAAACAACGGTGTCCACATGGCTGTTTGGGGAAGAACTCCATTGTACGGAGGAAGACGAGGCCCCATAGGACAGACCGCTTGAAATGGACACAAGATTTGATCTTCATCATCATGTTTGGTTGACTTGCAAAATTCAAAGGCATCGCTGTATGTATGTCCCTTATACCCGGTAGTACGATTGTATGCAATAGGGCTGAACTTTTCTTTAGTAACCGTGTAGGCAGGTGAAGTTTGGACGTCAATATCTTCGGCAATAGAGATGGCTGTAGAAGGATCATGTATCCCTTCTTCGACAGCATCATCGGTGAGCTCGCAGCACATTAAATATGGAGCCACATCTCCTTTGTTATCCGAAGCCCCAGTTAGACCCCACTCAGGAGCTGTATGAGGACTATCATGTACAAGACATGCATCACTTGTAGCACCAATTTGTACCCAGCCATTCAACGTGTCCATAATGGGTGCCCACATCTCTTCATCGGGTTCACCCTTGAATCCACCGTATGGTCGTGTTCTTTCTCCCTCGGGGCAAATCGCACTATATGGGCAAATGATCATGTTCCTTGAAGAAGCACAGAATGAAAGTGCTTGTAAGTAAGTCTTACCATTCCATCCCGAGTTACGTGAGAACCAAACTGGGTTATACTTTTGAGCAGTTAATGCATATTCTGGATCAACCTCTTGGGTTGCCACGGCATGTTCTTCATCTTCCTTGAGTACTTTACAACATAATACATGACGTGTTAAGTCTTCATTGTCATCACCTGAAATACCCCAATCTGGTAATGTATCTTGATAAGCAGTCGAGTATCGTACACAAGTTGGACTTGGTCCGTCATGTTGCAATTGAACCCAATCATTCTCGACATCTGACACTGGTGCCCAAGCTCCAGTGTCACCACCCTTCTTATACCCACCCAATGGTTGCATATTATGCCCCAGTGGACATACGGCATTATAACTACACACCTTGTACGGTACATCAGGATTTGACTCATGACAAAACTCAACAGCCTCGGAATATGTCTGTCCCTTCCACCCTTTTGATCGATTGTACAATACTGGCTTGTATTTTGTCAATGCATTCTCATATACTTTCGACCATATCATCACCTTGTGTTCCTCGGCTGCCTCCTCTGCTTCCATCTCGGCTAACTCTCCTTGTTCCTTTCCATACTCTTGAGCTTTTATTGCTGCTTGTTCTGCCTCCTCTTCCATTTCTTCTATACCTTTCTGTTCTTCTAAATCCTTCTTTAGTTGGGTCCATTTCTCCATGTCTTTGTCATCTATTACCTTGCAACACAAAACATGACGTGTCAATTCCTCATTACCCTCACCATTGACTCCCCATGATGGTACCGCGTTATTATTTGTTTCTGTATATCGGACACAACTTGGACTTGGACCATCAACATTGTCTGTACTGCCATGTGCCAATTGTAACCAGTCATTGAACTTGTCAGAGATTGGTAACCACGCTCCCGTATCACTATTGGTATCCATGGCACCATCAGCACTATGTAGTAACATACCTCCCGGTTTATATCCACCAAGTGGTTGTGATTTCTTCCCCAATGGACATACGGCATCATAACTACACAGCTGATACGGAACGTCATAATTACTCAAGACACAAAAGTTAATAGCCTCAACATATGTCTGTCCCTCCCATCCTTTATCACGAGTATATTCCACGGGAGCATATTCCTGTGTATCATTCAAGTAAACTCCTGCCCATACTTCTTCTTTCTCTTCTTCTGCCTCTTCCTTCTCTTCTTTCATAATTTCTTTCTCGGCTGCCAATTCATTTGCTAATTCTTGCATATTTGGTGATTGACAACATACTACATGTTGTGTAACACGGGTATGTGGTCGGGCTGTTATTAAATGTCCATCATCTACATGCTTTTCACATGAATCGGAAATACCAACAGAGGGATGTACACTTGTCCATAAGTTACTTTCATCAATTAGTGGTATCCATTGCGCCGGACCTTCTTCTTCCTTGATATTCATATTTGAATACTTAATTGGATATGACTTGGGTCCCAAGGGACATACAGCAATATACGGACATAATTCATATCCACCACTAAACTCTCCATCGTTTGGTTCAGGACTTTCCTTGTGTGCTTTACCAGTACCACAGAATGTCATTGCCTCTAAATGTGTTGATCCCTTCCATCCAGTATTACGATCAAACCATGTCGGGTTATATTGTTTTATTGTATATTCAATTATGTCATATCCGTCATCTGTATTTAATGGACGGTTATTATTATTATGCATATCTTGATAGGATGATTCGGATGTGGGTGTATTGTCCCACCATTTATCATTACCCTCGTTTACTTCCTCACTATCTTTACTAACATTTCCCAATGCCAACTCGTCAACACCCTTATCCTTATTAGTAGTAGTAACAATGGGTACAACAATAAACAAAACAATCATTAATAATCCACCAATTATACTCTTCATCAATTTATTCTTGAAACATAACTTTTTAGTCCAATAACTACGTTTTGGATGATATCCCAAGTTACCATAAAAATCTTCAAAGTTATTACTACTAGCGGCATCATTGATATCATTTCCGTTGCTATCCCTTCGACTTATAAAGTTATGATTGTTGTTGTTATAATCACCTGGGAAATCATTGTACAATGTAACATTATGTAAATTCGATGTTTTACTTGTCTCACCACTCCCGATTGAGTTACTACCGAATCGACTACTACGACCGGAGGGTGCCATATTGCTAAACTCATTCTCCAATTCGTTCATCCCTTTATTATTCCCTCCATAACTACTAAATCCACCACCACCCAATCCCAACATACCGGCAATACCACTTCCACCTAATACAGTATTTCGACCTTTTTCTATATCCTCTAAATCCTTCTTTGGGATTGAAGTTGGTGTAGTATCAGATTGGATTTCAGCAATGTAATCTTTATAACTTGACATAATTTGATTTGTCTTAGCTGCCAATGTTAAATGTTCACCACTCCCTTGAACATCTTCTGCTGCACCGGAAGATGATAAGGTTGTACCCATTAAATCGCTAGCTGACGGTAAATCATTCTCATGACCATCTTGATCATCACTGGTTGATAAGTCAGAATTGTCAGATCCGTAATCAACTTCCAATGGTGCATTCTCATCAATCTCTTCTCCGTCACTGTCTTCTTCATTTGGTGAATCAATGGAGAAGGAGGCTGATAGTGGTGGTGAGGTTAATCCTAAGTTGTATGCGTCTGCCATTACCTCTGCTGTTATATCGGTTGTACCTGTTGATCCGTCGGGATTTATATCGCCTATGTGAGGTGTTGATGGTGTTTGGGGTGCTTCGTTATTGTTTGAGCTCATGGTTTAGGGTGATGAGTGATGGGGGGGGCTACTCTTTGAAAAGATACGATTGCAATGCAATTTTGCAATGAAAAATTTGAGCACAAGATATATGCTCAGTTATCGATACATTTATACAGCCGCCGCCGCGCCCGCCGTCTGCTTATATTTAGACTATTCTGATTGTATTCGACTTATATATTATCATCTCTCTCTTGCAATAGCAATACACACTTGTACATAAAGGAGACCAGGCTTATCAAAAAATCTAAATCTTTTTGCAATGACTATTGCTTGAACGGCAATTTCGACTCGTGTGTCTCATGTCATCAGTGAAGCAAGGAGGAGAAGAGAGGGAAAGGGAGCAAGCCAGCTGTATACATATGCAATCATATAGCAACACAAGGCAGCTATATGGTAAGTATATATCAAGAGAGTTATACTACTTATGTTATACTTAATCTTAGGGTATCCTTTCATCTCAATCAAGGTACATATCTTACATCAATCGACTCGTCTGAAGAAGGTTAAACATATTGCATCTATATGTTTTGTAACAGAGAAGTGATGTGTACATATAATTCAATATTTATACTATTACCAATGTACTTAGGAACAACTTAATGCCTCAAATATAGCTAGAGATTTGTCCCATCTTTGGAGTATCTCGAACACAATCGACAGAGGCTTGACATCCCGAGTATCTTGAGGCGGTGCATCATCATCTTCATTAGTCTCGTGATAATTAGCGTATCGTTCAATGGTATTCAACATGTGCGGCAGTAACTCAACAGGCATATCATCATTGAAATGATCAACATTTGATAAGCTTCTATTCCTCGCCGATAGAATCGAATAGACTTTCTTTTTCCTGAGACACACTGGACAACACAGATACTCTTCTGCATTGACATTCTCTTGTCCTAAAGGAGTAATACCTTCTTCAATAGGGGAGAAGCCTTCGATGGAGCAAGTATGGTTGGAGTCAGCGGCAGTATTTAGACTCGTCTTGTCAAATAACGACCTGCTCAATGCCTCCCACCCAGTACTTGTCAAGTTGTTATCTGTTAAGTAAATGACTGACAATGTTGTGTTGTGCTTCACCGCACCTGCAATCAATAATGCATCATTATCATCAAGTTGATTTTCAGTCATCGAAAGTGTCTTCAACTTTTTATTGTTTGCCAAGAAGTCTGATATGAAAGTGTCTCCTCCCGTACTAATACTATTGTCATCTAAGGATATCATTTTCAATTTGTTCCTCCCAGAGATCATGATCGTTTTTAGCATTTCATATCCGTTCATACCTTCGCCTATGCACCCGTGTAGAATCAGTTCTTTAATTGTAGGATGTTCTTTTACTATATTGCCGAGGCGTTGAATATCTTCCATGTTGTTCATGGGATTGTTATGAAGTGAAAATCGTTTACAGCTATCATTGTTTTCCAGATAATCTAATGCAAATTTAATACCTTCTTCTCCAAAGTTGAGGTTTAATCCTAATGCAAACTGTTCAAAGTATGTTGATTGTAGAGACTGTGAAAGAAGGCCAAGTATTGGGTCTGATAGTTCTACCCCCATTAAAGAAAAAGTTTTCCTACCTCTGTGTGAACACTTTTGATGATATTGATATTGTTCTATTGCATTGGAAAACTCCTCCCAGTGAGGTAAAAGCTCTTCATTATATAGAAGAGGTGCACTTATTTGAATATCTCCGTCACTACCATATCTCATTTTCTCGGTGCTATTCTGGATATCTGAAAGGAAACTCTCTGCAGCGTCATCCTCACCCTCGTCATCATCTAAGTTATCCCAATATTCTTCTGAAGGACGATCTACAGAATACTCCCACTTTTGATTCTTTAACAGTACCCTGATATATTTTTGTCTTTTTCTCATATCATCAAGTGTTTCTTCTATACCATCAAACTTTTTATCTAATTTCTCCATACCACCGCATTTCTTTGTTAATTTTGTGATCTCTTTCTGCATACCATTCATATCCTTCCGCATATCTTTCATCTCGTCATGCATACCTTTTACCATACTCATCATCTCAGACATCGTTGATTTTATATCCTTTAAATCTTCGGATACCGAGGCGCCGCCGCTGCCGCTATCGATACCATTATCATCCGCGGCAGCACTATCTCCTCCTACTACTCTACGCTTCTTCATACTACTGCTCATATCAGTATCTATATTATGTTACATCTACTCTCCCCTCCCATATCATTCTCCCCCAGATAACAATGCAAATTTGCACAATTGCATAACGACGGCCAGACTACCAATAAAAATATGAGAGTTGAAAATGGCAAACATAATTAATCTCCTCTCACAGCCTCTCTATTAGTATTATAACCAATCTAATATGCCGCCGTGTGCATCAAGCACAATAATGACACCATCCTCTCCTACACAAGCTGATCAAGTAGGTCGCTCATCTACAACAATGAGCTCCGCCGCCAACAATATGAACAACAATAACTCACAACAAAAGTATCATGCATTAATAATCGATTCAGGAGCAATTATTAAACAAACCTCACTCTCCTCCTTCACCTCTAACACTTCCACCTCCAACAATTTACTAAATGCAGCAAAGCATTATTATACAGTACCAGCAGTCCTTACCGAAATTCGTGATACTAAATCACGTCAACATTTACAAAACTTTCAACAAATGTTAAAATCTATACATAATACCGAATTAATAACACGATCACCAAGTAAGGAGGGTATAGAATACATTATCAATTTTAGTAAAAAAACAGGTGACTATAATCAATTAAGTAATGTTGATATACAAGTATTGGCATTATTGTATGATGTTGAAGTTGAATGTGCCAATTTATATAATAGTGAAGGGAGTGTGAATTATGAAGGTAGATTGAATCATATTCGAAGTGAACCTAAACGAGTATTGGGTGTTAGTGTCAAGGCATTGAATGGGGATGGTAAACGTGAGATTAAGAAGATTGACAAGAGTAATAGTGTGAGTGGTGGTGGTAGTGTGGTAGATAGCAGCAGTAGTGTAACGAGTTCATCAGTTGTGAGTAATACTGCCTTCTTCTCGGGTAATGGGATTATTGATGCATCCAATGTTGACTTTGAAGATGACGACGATGAAGAAGATGACAATGGGGAGGATCGAGTAATTGTTGATACATTGCATGACCCTGAAGATCGACAAGATATCACAAGCATTCATACCGATACCGGAAGTAGTAGTCAAGCTCCAAAGAAGAATACATGGGCAACATTGGTCAATCCAACCAAGGCATCAAACGGTCCACTTGTTGATTATACAATTGGTAATGTTTCTGCTACATCAAGCAATGTTAAGAATGAGAACAATACTGTAGAGGAGGAATCGGCTGCAGTCAACCTTGAAGATATCAAGGCAAAAGATACCACTGTAATTGAAGCTGGACAGTTTGATGATGCCTCTTCCTCCTCTGAAGACGAAGATGATACCTTCTCAACTAGCAATGAAGAAGAAGATGAGGGTATATTGGATGCATTGAATATTGCAAATGCAACATCTACAGATGAGATAAGTGATGAGGAATGTGATGTCTTCATATTAGATCCACATGAGGTTGTTTATCTTAAGAAACTAAAAGAGCAGAAGAAGAAGGACGCCACATTATCTCAAGATGAACAAGGTAATAAAGAAGAGGATGGAGTAGAGTCAGAGTTCCCAAGTTTATCAGTAGCAGCCAATGTACCATACGAGGGATGTTCCGATGACGAAGAACCAATTGAATTTGATGCCCCACCCAAGTCTACCGCTGATCAAGCAGCATGGGAAGCATCAGAAGAAGAACGTAAAAAGAAGGCATTACAACCAATGGTGAATGGTCGTATAGTCAAGAGTGAAAAGGCACAGGGAGTGCGTAATCCATTCCGAAAGTATGGCAATGTTGTTAGTGAAAAGGGTGCTGCCGTGGCCATGAAACAACAGCAGAAGATTGAGGAAGAGAAGGAGGAAGTTCCAGATTTGGTACCAGTTGATGAGGATGATACCAAGGAAGACTCCACCGCCCCTCCAAGTAGTAATGGTAATAGTCAGGCATATACATCCCGTATATCAGGTGCTGCCAACGCTGCCCTAGCCTCATCATCTAACGCCGATGGTCACCCAACTTCCGAAATGACTGCTGATGACGATGACGGTGAGGGATGGGTCACCTGCACCCGTGACATACAAACCATGAAGGCTACCGGTTCCTTACATCTGGATAACAACCGACATTTCAAGAATAACAAGCGTGGTACCAAGAACAAGAATGCAGGACCACCAATCTCTCAACGAGCCGCATGTGCTACCACTGACTTTGCCATGCAGAATGTTATACTGCAAATGAATCTCGAGTTGCTCAGTGTAGACGGAGTACGTGTCCGTCGTCTCAAGACGTGGGTAACTCGGTGTGGTGCCTGTTTTACCATCTATGGTAATGATCATGGCAATAAGAGTAGCGGTGGGGGTAATTCTGGACGATTGTTCTGTGACAAGTGTGGTAGTAACACATTGCAACGTATAGCTGCCAGTGTTGACAGAGACACCGGACGGTTGAAGTTACACATGAAGAAGAATTATCAGTACAATACACGAGGAACAAAGTTCTCATTACCCAAGGCTGGTAAGGGTAATAAGTATGAAGGTGATATCTTATTAGCCGAGGATCAATTGCTGTATGGAGCATGGAATCAAAAGGTACGAAAGGGTAAGAGTAAGTCGAGTGGACAATCAATCTTTGGTAGCGATTTGGCAAGTGATATGGGATGTATTACAGACTTGACCAAGAGGGATGATATACGCGTTGGATTTGGTAGGAGGAATCCTAACTCGACCAAGTTTGGCAGAGAACGGAGAGGTAAGAAGAAGAAGGGTACGAAAGACAAGGCGTGTGGTTTGAGGAGGTATTAGATATTCTTAGTAAAGGTAGAATCTAGTTGTAATTTTGTTCCTATTTGATGTCATCCTACCAATTATTTACTACCACTATGAACTAAGCGCCTCAAAAGCAGCAAGAGATTCCTCCCAATGTCGACATACCTCATACACAATTGATAGAGGGGTGACATGATTGCCATTTTTTGGTGGTGCAAATTCAACATGGTAATTGGAGTAACTCTGAATAGAGTGTAACATATCAGGTAGAATCTCAACGGGTACGTCATCCAAGTGTTTCACATTTGAGCAGTCTCGATTCCTTGACGATAGTATAGTGTATATCTTCTTCTGCCTCGCACGTACTTCACTAAATGCTGTAACACCTTTGCGATCCCCATTCATCTCGCTAATATCAACTCCTTCTATCAAATCACTGCCATCTGGTGGATACTTTATATTGCATGTATGGTTTGAGTCGGCGGCAGCATTCAAACTCGAATCGTCAAACTCAGTCTTCCGTAATGCCATCCATCCTGTTTTTGTTATGTTGTTCCCTGTCAAACGCAGAAAGCTTAATCTTTTATTATGCTTCAAAGACTCGGCAATACCGATTGCATCTTGATCATCAAGTTCATTCCCAAATAGATCAAGACTATCCAATAATGGTTTAGAAGCCAAGAAATCTGAGATGAATGTACTCCCCCTTGTACTTATGTTATTGTTGGATAGATCAATTTGATCCTCCAATTTGTTTTTACCGGCATCCAATATCATTTTTAACATTTCATACCCATCAATGTCTGCACCTTTACATCTACTAAAATCCAAATAAGTAATTGAAGGATGTTGCTTTATACTTTTGCAGAGTTTATTGATATCATCCGTGCTATTGATGGGGTTCGTGTGAAGAGTAAGCCATTTTAATAAGGGGTTGTTCTCCAAATAATCCAATACAAAACTAACACCCTTCTGACCAAAGTTGTTACCCCTCAAATCGATGCTTCGGAAATGCGTTGATTTCAAAGCTTTGGATAGGAGATCAACCACTTCATCCGGTAGTTTCATACCGCTTAAACAGAGTTTTGAGTTATCCCTCAGCTCTGTTGAGTACTTCAGAAAGTGATGGTACTGTTCTAAGGCACTTGCGAACTCTTTCCAATGAGGAAGGTAGGCTTCATTATATGGAATATCTGCATTAAGCACAATCTCTCCATTCCCTTGACCATATCTCATTTTCTCTGTACATTTCTTGATCTGTTTTAGGAACTTCTCTGCCTCACCACTTTCTGAAACACTAGATGGTCGAGGTGCTGAATATTCCCATTGTTGATTTTGTAAAAGTATATCGTGATACTTTAATTTTTCATCTACATCATCAAATCGAGAGTTAATTGAGGTCTCCATCGTAGTGCACTTCTCTGTTAACCGTGTAATTTCCCCTTGCATACTATTAATCATGTTTGTTTGTGTACGATTTTGTTGTACTAATTCTTGCATCATTGATTTGATAGCGGCCAGTTCCGAACCACCACTACTCTCCCCACCACCATCAATAGATACCCCGGAATTACCTCCCACCCTACGCTTCTTTGTATTACCGTTATTGCTCATCTCTCTTATAACTTGCACCTTACTTGTTAAAAGTGCACAAGATGTGTGTAAAATTATGCCAAATTATACAGCGCCTAAACCCTATAAATGACGATAATATACCGCTTGCAACAGACGTATTACAGTTATTGATTCCAGGTGCGCCTTGGCAAAGAGGAAGGAAAGCTATCCTATATCGATCTAATTTCATAGTCAACTCTCATAAAGAGGTTGCCAATAATTTATTCCCATGAGTAAGGTGGCTAATTGAGGATTGAGGAGGAAGGCAGATAGTGTGTGCGTGATAAACAGTAAATAGTAATTGTTACGCGGCAGCTGCAGGCTTCTTTCATCTATATATCTGATGCCTCTATCTAACAACTCCTAACACAGCAATATCGCACTGTATCTCTCTACTCTCTAAGTAAGCACTATATCAACTATCTCAACAATCATTTCCCATTTAGTTATCAAAGACTACCAATTACAATAAAGTGAGTGAGACAAAACAAAATGCAAATCAAAAATTAGCCGCCCAAGATAAGCTCTAGCCTTCTACGAAGCCTGGATAGTAATATGAGTAGCTGGTTTGGCAGAAAGAAGCGTAAAATTGATGATCAAGGGAGTACGGTTGGTGGCGGCGGAGATGGTGGATCTACAGAGGAGATAACCTTGAACAAAACAATGACTGAGATTATGAACCAAAATCGTGATATGCTACAGATGTTGAACAGTATGCAGGGGGAAATGAAAAACATTCAAGGAGAGATGAAAAAGATGCAGAATAGTATGAAGATTATGAACTTTTCTATGCAGAATATGCAAAAAAGGCAAAGTAGTATGGAAAGCTCTATGCAGACTATGCACAACAAACAAAATTGTAACACTACAAAGTTGCGTGATATTAGAGGCAGGTTTGAGAAGGCGGAAAACAAACAAAAGTATCACGAGATATTGTTAAAGAACCAGAAGTGGGAGTATTCTGTACCTCGTCCAGATCTAGAATTTTGGGATGGTCTACCTGTTGATGGAGGTGAGTTGGCGGAGGCTCAAGATTTTCTAGACCAGATAAAGAAACAAACAGAGATTATGAGATTCGGTAGTAGTGACAATGGGAGAATTATTATCGATAACAGTATTGCATATCATAGCGAGTTTCTACCTCACTGGAAAGAGTTTGCCGATGCACTAGAACAATATCAGTACCATCTACAAATTTCAGATTATGATGGGGAATCAAATTTCACCTTGTATCATGTTGCTCTATCCACAGAAGTTATCAATCTCCTATCGAAAGCACTTGAATCAACATACTTTCATGAGTTTGTATTACAGAACAACGAATTAGATAAGAACGGTATCAAGTTTGCATTGGACTATTTGGAGAGTAATCGGATATGCAAACAGTTCAGTCTTCCTGATAATTTAATGAGCATGGATGATATCAATCAACTCTGTCAAATAGTGAAAGATCATCCTTCAGTTCGAAATTTAGGGCTTAGTGAATGCAAAGGGGCGGGCATCAATGGGTATGAAGTACTAAAGCAGATTATGACAGCTGGTAGAAACAAGCTTGAAGTTATTGATCTCGCTGACAATAATATCAATACTGGAGGAGATACTTTCATTTCAGACTTCTTGGCAAAGAATCCCATATTGGAGATTATTGAGCTTACTGGCAATGAACTTGATGAAAACGATGCAATATTGGTGGCAAGAGCACTGAAGCGCAACACTAAATTACGGCTCCTTGAAATTCAAGACAACAACTTCACAAATTTAGGATGGGAGGCATTAAGCAAGGCAGTGTTTGATAATTCAAGTTTGAACTGTGCTGCCAACTCCAATCATACATGTCATATTGACTTTCCTTCGAATCATAAATATGATCACGTTAGAAGCATCAATAGTGACGAAAGCTCTGATCATTATCTCGAACCCAACCTTGTTAGGCAGAAGAAGATTTATTCAATTCTATCAAAACGAAATAAGAGCTCGTCAAATGTTGTTCACCTGGAAGATGTCCCCGTTGAGTTACTGCCAGACATGCTGTATTCTATACAACAGTACTCTAGTTATCATGATCCAGAGATTGGTTTTGAGGAGGAAGTTACACCTCCACCTCGAGATACTCTGGATGTTGAGCCTCTGTCGATTATGTATGAGATTTGCCGACATGGCAACGAAGCACTTGCTGTGTTTGAGGCTCTAAACTCACCCTCTTCTTCAATTCCACTTCGATGAGGTATTATGTGCCACTATATGTCAGTCATTAGGATTTTGAATTTAAAACCTAGTCTATTTAGTTTATCAATTCAAATCAATACCCTCATCTATATCTGTGTGAACTGTAAGTGGTGTAGAAAGTGATACCTCAGTTTGTTGCAACTCAGACACGGTATCATTCGACTGTTCATTCTCCTCTTCTACTTTCGGCTTCACTGTTCCATTCTTCAACAGTTCCAAGGCTACCAAGGCAAAGTCCAATCTACTCTTAACTGCAGCATCGTCCGTACCTTGATCCCATTCAAAACAATTAGTCCGTTCCACAAACCCCACAGCTGATAGAAACTCCTTAGCACCAATTAACTTACCAACCTTATTCCTAAATGTATTATTATTGGTATATATCTTACGATATCGTGGTACTGTTGGATTCTTGGATATGTTTAGACAGTATAGATATAGCATTTGTGATCCTGCCTTGAGATCGTTCATCTTGTTGCTCGTTGATAATGTCTTTATTGCTTCTTCGAGTTGTTGTTGTTGTTTCTGTTCATCTGTTTGTTCTGTTGAATCATCTTGATCTTGAAGTTGTGCCGGAGAGGACGACGGTTCGTCTTGAGCCTTCTCTTCTGTGCCGGTGCTAGGTGTTGGGGATGACGATGGAGATGGCGGCTTGCTTAAAGTGAGCTTCTCTTTCTCTTCTGCTTCGGCTGTTTGTGGGGGGGTGCTGGAGCTGCTACCCTCGGCATCGCTTGTCTCCTTCACAGGCTCCTCGACCTTTTGAACCATAGTCAGCATCTTCTGAATCTTTTCGAGGGCCGTATCAATTCGTTGCAATGGCCCTTCCTTGTCATCTGCTTCTTTGTCATCGTCGTTGATTTCTGATGCCTTGGTATCTTCCTCGTCCGCTTCCGTATCCACCTTCTCCTTAATATCTCCATCATTATCCCCGGCTTTTGATTCGTCAGACGTGCTCTCACTATTGGTCTTTACTTCTATACACTGTTTAATCTGTACCAAATCAGCTGAAACTTCCATCAACAACACCTTCATAATCTTACCCTCATCCTCTATAACTTCACTCTCCTTCTTCTTTTTTAAAAAGTTCATTGCATCATTAGTCATTTCTCTACCAACCTTATTATGCACTATTCTATTATTACGTTCTGTTTCATTTCTGTAGGATTGTATGGCTGTAGTTAATGTACGTATTTCTGATACTAATTCAGAGTAGGATGGTAGATCTTCTTGATTAGAAGAAGTTGGATGGTACGATTGTGCATTGGAGGAGGTACCGCTCATTAGATTGGTAATTGTCTCTTCATATTCATCTTCTTCAAATTCTTCATTGTCTTCTTCTTCTTCGTCATCATCTTCTTCTTCTAGACTTTCATCTGTATCATCTTCATTTATATTCATCAACTTCTTGCCTTCCACTCCACTTTCTTCTTCTTCTGTCTTTACTGGAGTACTCTCCCCATTTGCATTAACAGTCGAAGGGGGTGGAAACAAAATAAAATCACCACCATTTAACCATCGGAATGCTGCTAATGCGAATATACCTAGTGAGAATCCTCCTGCTATTGATGCTGCTGATGATGATGAGTGGGGTGACATATCTTGTGTGTTTTGTTTGTGCTGATGCATGTTATGAGATTGCATATTATTTTGAGCTTGGAATGAAGGTGGAGTAGGTCGTTGATGAGGATTATTATATGGATCATCTCGATATTGCTGTTGATGATTTGATCCGTTCTGTCTATTACTTTCTCTATCATTATTACTCGGTAGCTGTCCATCAACCTGTTCTTTCATAACATCATCCATCTTTGCAGTGGCAATTTTATCAAATGCAAAATCAATCTCCTGTTCTGTCATACCAATCTTATGTTGTAAATAGTTCCGTTTATCTGATGTTGATATATTATTAATAGATGGACTTGATAGGAATGATATTGCTTTTGTTATCTTTGTTTCATCCACTGACAGTGTTGATGTTGGTTTGTGTTGTGATGATGTGGAGTTGTTTGACAACGATTGCTGATCTTTATTCGATTGCTGCTTGGTATCTTCTTTCATCATATCATTATCATTATGTTGACTATCAATTGTAGATGGTATACTATTATTCATTGCTGCATCCGTTCTTATAGTTTGTTCATCAGCTTTACAATCTTCCATAGATTTCTCCTGTGTTGCAATTGATGCGTTGGGTATGTCTAAAGTCTCTGTCGTCATGTTAGAGAGAGCTTTCAATATTAATTGATACCGCTAGAACCAGGTGATAAATTATTTATTGATATTGATAATGTATATATTCACTTGATTATAGAGATAGCATATTATCCTTCCCCAACACCCTCATTCCTCAACTGAATCATTTTTCATGGCCTAGGATACCGTATCTTTTGCAAAGATCCATCGCGCGCCGACAATAGATGGTGCTCTGTAGTTACTATCTCATTCATACATTGAGATTCGAGATAGTAGACCCCCTATTCATGCGTATATCATTAGCAGAAGAAGTTTTTATTGATTTATCTATTGATCTGCAAAACGTATCGATATTATTAGCCCCATATCATATATCTACTCGAGTAGAGATCTTTCAAAGTATTGTATCAAATATACATCAATTCACATAACATAATATGACATCACCAAGTTCACTATTTAGTGTGGCAGGTAAAAATGTTCTGGTTACTGGAGGTTCAAGAGGTATTGGGTTAATGATTGCAAAAACATTCGTCAAACACGGTGCCAATGTATTACTAACATCACGTGATCCAAAAGCATGCAAGGAGGCTGCGTCTCTCATCAAACAACAACAACAACAACAACAACAACAACAACTAAATAATAATATATCACAAGTACATCATATAGCATCAAACGTATCATCACGCGAGGGATGTAAAGAATTAGCATCCTATACAAACAAATTATTCAATGGAAAGTTAGATGTATTAGTGAACAATGCAGGCACATCATGGGGTGAAGATCCAGCGTATGATAAAGATGCAAGAGAGTCTGGTAAGATGAATTGGGGTTGGGATAAGGTGTTAGATTTGAACGTGAAGGGGATGTTTTACTTAATAAGAGAATGTACTCCAATGTTGCAACGGAGAAGATTAGATAAGGATGGAGATAGTAATGATGATACTTCTAACCTATCTTCGGGACCAACATATGATCCAGGAAGGATAATAAACATTGGAAGCGTAACTGGATTCCTACCACAAGATGCACCAACACATGCATATGACGTATCTAAAGCAGCAGTACATCATTTAACTAAAAAGATTGCGAGTGATTTGGCCCCTAGAGGAATAACTGTGAATGCTTTGGCTCCAGGCTACATACCATCTCGAATGTCAAATGGATTATCAATGTATATGAATAGTAATGATATGTCAGCTGAGATTAGTAAGAATATACCATTAAGTCGAATGGGTGACGAGGATGATATGGGTGGAGCTTGTATTTACTTTAGTTCAAGAGCAGGGGCCTATTGCACTGGAGTTATTCTAAATGTAGACGGGGGAATGATCGGCTGTGCTCAGATTCCTTTAAGTTCACTTTAAACAGTATAAGATATGCAAAGGATCTCAAGAGACAGTCAAAGGCATTATTAAGATTACTTTCTAGATACTAGGTATATCCCTTTACAAACACATAATCACATTCACATACATATCAGATGTCACTATTACAATCGTGATCTTTGTAGTCAGCTCATCTTTGGCTCTCCAGTAGCAGCTCCACCAAGTGGTGAGACTTTGGCACCAGTAGCTTGTGGACTGGAAGATGCGCGTTTCATAATTTATGAAGATGAAAGAGAAGTGATTGCAACAAATGTTAGTACATGCGGCTTTTGCTAAGTTCAAATGAAGTATTCGAATGGCCGAGTCTTCATAACACACCATAAACACACAATAAAACAACACAAAATCGGACTTTCCTAGTTCCCCACACACCCATTGTTACTAGCTCTTCTGATGCAGTAGGGTGAATGGCAACACAACTATCCAAGTCTGCTTTAGTTGCTCCCATTTTCATTGCCACCCCAAATCCTTGCATCATTTCATCGGCGCCCATACCCAAGACATGAATACCTACAACCTTCTCCTCAACTCCAGCACATATCACTTTCATTAGAGTCTTAGGTTTCTCTTCTGGCTTGACATCAAAGACACCGTAGAAGAGATTGCTAAACTTGGATGTATAGACTTTAAGATTCTCCTCTCCGTACTTCTCAACAGCCTTTGTTTCAGTAATTCCACAAGTGCCAATAGTTGGATGACTAAAGACCACAGTAGGTACTAAGTCATATGAAACCTTGGCAACCTTATCGTCTTCTCTTCCGCTAAACATCCGATCGGCAAGTCTCCTCCCTGCTGCAATGGCCATGGGCGTTAGCTCAACCGTCCCGCAAACATCTCCCAAGGCATAGATATTATCAACATTAGTATTTTGATATTCATCCACAATAATATACTTTCGTGGATTGATCTCGACTCCACACTGTTCCAATTGAAGACCTGTTGTATTGGGAATAAACTCTGCACTGTTCGGCACTCTCCCCGCCGCCATTAAGACAACATCAGCACCATAAATCACATCTCCACTGTGTAATGTAATATTCTTCTTCCCTTTTGGATTGCCAACATCAGCAAGTGATACCTTTGCTACTCCATTTGTATGACGATGAATGTTAATACCTGCCTTGGTCATCTCGACGTCCAATCCATCACTAATCATTGTATCAAAGTCACGTAATGCTTGTTTCTTTCTAACAACTAAATGCACCTCTGATCCCAAACTGTTGAGTACTCCAGCAAGTTCCACTGCAATATATCCGGCACCAACCACAACAGCCACCTTTGGCAATTCTTCTAACTCAAAAAAGCCATCACTTGATATGCAGTACTCCTCAACTCCCTCACCTGGGGGGAATAGTGGCCGACCTCCCGTGGCAATAACAATCTTCTCGGCAGTGTACTCCTTCTTATCACCGGTATCACTAACTACCTGAACAGTATGTTTATCAACAAATGAACACTCTCCATAAACACCGGTAACACCTGCATTCTTGAATCCATTTTCATATATTGTATTAAGACGTTTGACATAGTTATCTCTGGCTGTTTTTAACTTGGCAAAGTCCAATTTACACTCCTCGCCGCCAGAGAAACCGTAATGTTGCATATCGTGTTTTAATATATCTGCAATTGTTGCGGCACTCCACATTACTTTTTTTGGTACCTGTTGTATGTGTTTTGATACATATATAATTATATAAGAGATTGGTATGTATTAGGTGTACGTTTTATGACACCAAGTTGCAATTCATATATACTTACACAGCCAACATTGACCTGTTGTGTGTTTAAATACATAAGATATGATATTTATGTTAGATGTTTATATGTTGATCAAACTAACTCAACAGCAAATTGCAATATAATGTACTCACACAAGTACCTCCCAGTTTCCCAGAACGCTCAATGTTAAGCACTTTCTTCCCATGTGATGCTGATCGTTTTGCACATGCAATGCCACCAGAGCCACCCCCGATGGTAATGAGATCGTAATCATAAGATGTCATGGTTTGTGTTGTGTATCAATAATAATTTGTGCCTGTTGTGGTTAAAGTAGGATTTAATATGATGTTTTGCTTATTATGAGAATTATGTTATGTGGTGGTGGTGACGGAGCCTAGATTAGATCTGCGGCAAAACAAGATCTCAAAAATGCTCGAGTGATGAGATATCTTCCAAAATGAAGTTTCATATATTTTGAAGTTTCAGTGGGAGGTATCTATCAACCTAAAATATTATATATAGGTGTAAATCTATTTTGAATCTTACCTTAAGACATAAAGAATCAGTGAGAGCGGGCAAGCTATAAGCCTTGGTCGACCAACTCTTAGGGTCCGCAAAATTGAAATGATTTTGACTTATAAAGGTAATTTAGGAAGAAAATTGTATATATATACCTTTAAATTTCAAACAGTAATCTTAGCATATCTCCATCAATAATGGTAATATTACATTATTAAACCAATCAGATCTCTTCTATAATGTATTAGGAAGCTGTATGTAAGATGGTTTGATTTGAATCGGCCTATTAAAAGTTGCCAAAATTTTGTATGTAAAAAGCTTAGTCAAAACTTTGACCCTTTATTACTACTACATACACTCATTTTCATCTCTGAGGAATAGCAAAAACGAGTTCTACATGCAAAACTGGCCTAGAAACAATGTTCAAACATTTTATTGCAATAGGATGGGGCCTAGTTATGTGAGGTGCCATTTATAGTGGTGAGCCACTACAAAATGCATGATTTGACTTTGAAGGCAAAATACTAGGTCCTAGGTTTTGTTGAGCCCCAAATAGATATCAAAAATGGATTCTATATGTAAAAATGGGTTAGAAACAGTATTGTTACCTTTGATTATCTCAATATCAAACTACTACTCACAGAAGATGCAAATCAAATTTTCACTTAGAAGCCCTAAGAAAATTGGCCAATATATTCCACGTGGAAGGTTGAAAATTTGTTGCGGACCCTAAGCACAAAAAAACAAGGCTTATTGCTAATTAGCTAGGTAGCTATTGTGTTGTCCACTATTATTGGATAGGAGGTACCTAGGAATTGTCATCATGAAGCTATCAACAGTAAGGTCTATGGTATTTGCATTATTAAGTGGCAGTTCTACTGCGGCGGCAGCATCAGCTATCCAATCTGTCGACACGTTGGCCAATAACTTGCAATTGCAATGTAACGAAACTGATGCATACCTTAAAGTTTCATTTACAATTGACCAAAGTGGATGGGATAATATATACCACAAAGATGATGAACATGTATGGTATAAACCCGAAGTAAGAGTTCATCCATCTGGGGATATTGGAAACTCTACCTTGGTCAAATCGGTAGAGTATGATACATATGATGATGTGAAAGATTTTGAGATTTGTGTACCACGAGATGGTGCATGTGTAGAACTGACAGTATATCAGTTCCCATTTGACACATATGATATTACTTATGATGGAGAGAAGGTAGATATTGATCATGAATTTCAAATTTCGAAGTGGGGCTAGGACAAACTTATCCAATGAGTTCAACAGAGATTGGAGAATCTTGTAAGCTCGAATGTGACGAAAGTAAGGATGAAGCTCTGTTTGAATATCAATTATGGGGTAGAGATAGAAATGACCAATACAGTGTACTAGATAAGAAGGGTGATACGATCTTGGGATGCAGTGGAGATGATATAATGAACTCTGAATCGTTTGGCTTATGTTCAAAACCATTTTATCCCTTCAGTATGTATAACCATCGAGCGTGTCTGCCAAGGAAGTCATGCTATCAATTCCTTACTGCTTCGAAATATGAGTATTCTGAATATGACCGTAGGAAACAAATGACGTTGTCTTTTGATGGAAATCTTTTGGAAAAGAGTGAAGCCTACTTTGTCAAAACAATACCATTCGGCAATAATTGTGAATCAACATGTAATCCAGTGAATGAATCAATGGTTGAATTGTAAGTTCTTCTTGTATATACCATATGTATGATAAAACATATGATTGTACATCTCACCTGCCTTTTCTATCTCTAGTCTACTATCTCACGAGCTACACCCCGGCAATTATGAACACAATAAATCAACTGTATGTGAATTAACACCAGATATTGGTCCAACCTGGGAATTGAGTGTTGATAATGTTGAGGTTTCGAATGGATTAATCCCATTTTGTTCTAATCAGTCTTTATTCCGTGAGTTGGTATGCCTACCAAAGCACACTTGTGCTTCGTTTTACATTTCAAACTCAAATGAAACTCGGGGTAATATAAGATATTCATTGAAAATGGACAATGTTACATACCGAAGCATGTCAGAGCATTCATGGGAAGATGGATGGAACGAAACAACCAACATTGGACGGTGCACTATCGACGGCTTGTGTGATGCATCTAGTCAAGCTTTGTTTGAAGTTGATCTTCTTACACCAACGGAGTATGTTAGTAATGGCAAATCATTACCTGTTATTCCTTCCGGTTGGATGGAAGTTTGGACATTTGGCAATAGAACAATGTATTATTCAAAGGAGGAGTATACTTATCAACAACACCCGCACCTTCTTCGATCCCGTGATTATGTTCTTAGTTTGTATGAACTCGGATCGGTCTATCGAACAATCGAGTGTGTGCCGATCGATGCTGGGTGTGATTTTGAATTTACTGTGAAAGAAGAACAACCAGCGGCATTTGAAAAGTATGAGGTCAGGAGAAATGGTATGGCTCTTAGCCGAGAAGTAGTTGAGGAGACAGACCATTGGGATCGTACAATTATCAAGCAAGTTACCGCATTTGGTGAAAACTGCAACGCCAAAAAGTTATCAGAAGGAGCAATCGCTGGGATTGTTATTGGAAGTCTTGCAGTTGTTATTATTGCGGTATATGGTTTCCTTTGGTACAAAAAGAAGAAGGAGGAGGAGGCAGTAGCAGAGGATACCAATAATCCCTTGACTGCAAGTCTATTGGCAGCCGAGGAGGAGGGACAGAGAGAATGACAGAGAATAGTGGAGACGGTACAACTCATTAGATGTTGTGTTGGACAATGAGAGAGCAGAGGCAGAATCAGAAGAAGAAAGTAGAGGGAAGAAAAAAGAGATTAGATATCGTATGTATCTTTAGTCTAAGACAAGCGACTTTTACCATTTCATTCTATATTGTTGGTATGTTATTATGTATCATGTATGTATACCTACCAAGTGTCTACAATTGAGTGAGTGGACAACTAACAAGGTGCCTCGATCTCCACTTGTACTTTATGGCACTTCATATCTCATCCAACAAGATACTTATACTGGGGACTGCGAACTCTATCTATCCGTAGCTCTAACAATCCTGCCTCTAGAGAGTAGATAGGTAGGTACCGGGGGTCCTCGCCGAAATATGAGGAATTAGATTGCAACTGTGATAAGGTAGAGTAGCAATGGTGAATGATGAAGAGGATAGTGATTATGATACTCTTGGGCTGTATTGGAACGATGAGCCTCAAGAAGGAGGGGTTTTGCCTAACGCAGAAGTATCAATCGAGGGTGGAGTTAGTGCAATAACAACTCCAGAGCATTACATCCCATTAGCTCAGATAAAAGTTCCCCAGAACAATGAGGTTTCGATAACGACGAATAATCCTATTATTGATAGTATTATTGAGGAGGTATCATCAACACATGCAACCACCTGCTCAACTTACGAAGAGCGTATAGAAATTGCAAAGAGATATCTCCAGGCTGGTTTGAAGGCATCTAGTAGTGGTGAATTTGATACCGCGTCATCCTGTTTCACTGCGGGCCGATTGCAACTAGGGTCAAAAGGATGGGATTGTGAATACAGCACCATGCTTAAACTATGCAGCGAGGGAGCTAATGCTGCATATATTTTAGGATCTTTTGACACAACGAACGAACTTATTGATGAAGTATTAAAACAACCTATTTCAATAGAAGACAAGTTTAGAGTATATGAAATTAAGATGTTGGCATTACAAGCGGCAGGGAATAATCATGAATCTCTAGAATTAGGGATTGATATTAGACGACAATTGGGATTTTACACTCCTCCGAATAAACCAGTATCTGTGTTAATGATTCTTTTGGGGTATATACTAACAAGGATTTATATAGGAAAGAGAACACGAGAAGAGCTATCAAATTTACCAGAACTAACAAACCAACGTCATATAATGGCACAGAGGATACTGGTATTGATTGAATTGGATTGCTATGCTGTGCAGCCTACATTATTCCCTCTAATTAATTATCTCAACGTTTTAGCAACACTGCGATATGGCATAAGTCCAGCTAATGCTTGTGATGCATTCGGGGGATTTGGGATTTTACTTTGTGGTGCCTTTGGAAATCCACAAAGAGGACGAGATATGTCCGAGGCAGTACGGCTAATACTTGCAAAGACGAAACCAGGCGAATTGACACACATTATTTCACGAACGTGTCTTGATCAGGAAAGTCCGCGTTTGTATTGTTTTGTCATGTGAATGCTTGTGTTCAATATGAAGTCTTGACGATTTGGGATCTTCATTTGAGCTTAGCTTGCCTTTATTTGATTGTTTTTATAAACCACATGCACTCACATGTGTTACTATCTTCTCTCTCCAACTTCATAAACCGCGAAACGCGCACCTTCCAGGGGTTTGTTTATCACTGGACAACGACTACCCTTCAGGAGACACTTGCCCCACTTCTAAAAGGGTATCAAATCGGTCTAGATACGGGCGATGTCCAGAGTGCTGGGCTAAACCAACTAATGCATATCTCACACACTTATTTTGCTGGTCGGAAACTTGCAGAAGTAGACGAATTAACCTCTGCAAATGTCGGATTACAGAACGAGACAACAGCTGCAACTAGATCATCAAATATTCAAAAATTGGATGACTCATTAACTCAATCACGTATATTGGGATCACTTATCCAAGTATGGTATCTGGTAACTGCGGAGCTTAGAGGTAGAGAACTCGACAAGAGTGAACTCAATTTTGATGGCATACTCAAATTTGCAAATGAAATAGACAATCCAGCTTTGCGGAGTTATGCTTCTACTGGTCAACTAGAATTGAAAGTGATATTTTCAGAATGGGACAAAGCAATAGATATTCTTGAACAAGCTGGAGATGTCCGTGCTAATCTTCTTGCTCTATTTGCAGGCGTAAGATTCACATTTTTAGAGGCGCTAGTATTAATAAAGGCTGCACGTTCATCAAAGACTTGGTATAAGAGGTGGAAATGGAAGAGAAGAGCTCGTAAATCAATCAATATTATCACACGGTGGATGAAAAGAGGAAATGTAAATGTTATACATTATCTACATCTATTGGAGGCAGAGCTTGCTATTCTCAATGGAAACAGCAATATGGCTAAAGATAGTTACTCATTGGCCATTGCTGTGGCAGAAAAGAATGGTCTTATACAAGACGAGGCACTCTCACATGAGCTAGCTAGTGCAGCAGGAATTGATATTCATGGAGACTATCACATGAAGAATGCCATTAGATGCTATTCTGAGTGGGGTGCTACAAAAAAGGTATCTCAACTTAAAGATTCATTCCTTAATGAGTAATAAATAAAACTTCTTTGATACAAAACACATTATAAATCAACATAAAAACATTTGTAAATGAACATGATATCTCTGAGGTGCCACTTGATGGCCAAACGATGCCTGAAAGTCGGCAGGAATCTGAATTTTTTTCCCAATCTGAGGCATAATAAACCTGCCTACATGGGGCTGTAAAAGTATGATGGAGGGCCCTACAATCATGCTGGGAGTGTTCATCACCTTGTTATACATGTAGACAATGCCAAACAAGCACTATAGTAGCAAGCCTACATCTCTG
>Ga0214481_100169_pt1 | contig 32845 bp, 22 predicted proteins | sample M1_20Mar14CPVII9_4_FD_165057 | JGI IMG/M metagenome (GOLD analysis project Ga0214481, IMG submission 165057) | Marine eukaryotic communities from Monterey Bay, California, United States - M1_20Mar14CPVII9sort6BwellG10 | ecosystem: Environmental > Aquatic > Marine > Unclassified | place: USA...
TTAAGAGGTTGGAACTCACAGATCATTCCAGCGTTGTTCGCTTTGACTTTGGTGCTCGGGGTAGCTTCCCTGCAAGGTCAGGAAACCACTGATCCAGTCATTTTTCCACAGGACGATATTTTTGGCAGAGATGCAAAGAGTGGAAATTTCATCGAAGTTTTTACGGCGGCGGATGTTTCTGACAAAGTGAAACAGGCGGTGGTTGAGACGCTGGCGGCAGCTTCCAGCGTTTGGGGGTCTTCAGGAAGGCTTGAGTACTGGGTATTGGGCGCCGATCGAGATGCGGCGCTGCAACTGGGATTGGAGTTTTGTGAGCGGCGGGTGGCGCGTGGTCAAATGACGCGTCGTGATTGTTTGGCGGATAACGATAATCGAGACCATGGATTTCTGATGTATCAGGAAATCGGTGCGAAGGCGATGGCAACGGGAATGCCAAGTGGAAGTGCGGGCCATAACGGTGGCGCTGAATGGGGGTTCCATCGAATGACCTCCTCCTTGCCGCTTGGGTTTGCGGGCGTTTTGAATATTGCGGGTGAAGATGAGCAGGTGACTATTTTTCACGAGTATTGGCACTCGCTGCAAAACTCATTCATACAAACGATAGATCATCGAAAACGGCAAAAACTCATGGGGCCTGTGTGGTTTGTCGAAGGCTCGGCGGTGGCGATGGCTGAGTTCACCACCGCAAAACTTCGTCGCTCTGGGGAGCTCCCCAATTGGAATAATGCTTCCTATCGTTGGCCCACCCTCGAGCAACGAATGACTGACAAAATGAAGTTGATTCAGTCAAAACGAAAAACCTGTCCAACTTCTCTACCCAATTCCTACGATGACGATTGTCGACAGCTGGCCTACGAAGGTGGTGCCTGGGCGATTGCCTATTTAATGGAACGCAAGGGACGCGATGTTCTGCTCAAGTCTTTTCATCCAGAGGTGGAGAAACTGGGTTGGGAGGCGGCTTTTCAAAAAGTGTTTGGGCAGAGTTCTCGCGAATTTAAAGTGGAATTTGAGACGTTTCTCGATCTAAGTCTCGAAGAGCAACTCAAAGTGCTGAAGGACTGACGCAGTTCATCAGGAAGGATTTAAGGGGTTCGCGGGAATCAGGTTCTAGAGTTCTGGCTCTAAGGGGCGGTATTACCGGAGATCAAATCTTGCGTCCGCTGCCAAGTGACCTCGGCAACTTGCTGACCGAGCCGTTCGCCGTTGAGATCACCGTCAGCAAAGTGGATACCACCGTAGCGTCGGGAAAGCCCCGCCTCTCTCGCGGCGTAGGTAAACGTATCCCAAGTTAGGGTGACACTCTGGCTGGGAGTAGCCCCCGGTTCGAACCTGGATTCTCCCGGTTCAAAACTAACCGAAGCTCCAAAATTATCACTACCACTGAATCGTTGGAGAATTGCGGCACCGGCGGCGCTAAAGGAGCTGTGGCCGGAGGGGTATTCCGGAAATGGAGGAGACGGGTGACCGCCGGGAGTTTGATAGGTCAGGAAATCTGTTGCAAGAATAGTTTGGGTGAATCCCTCAGGAGTCCAGGCGTCGATCGCAAAGCCATCGAGTTCTTGATTGAATTCGCCAATTAGACCGAGTTGCCCCAATTCTCGGATAGCGCGAACCGGTCGCACGTAGTCGTAATGAACCTTGGCATCCCAAGTGGCGATACCGGCATCAAAAATGGCGTTGGAAAGTGCGAGAAACATCTTGGCATCTTGATCGAGCGAGTGATTATCCCTTGCCGATACGTACTGTCCGAAGGTTAGCCACGTTCCTGGCGGAAAGGCTGTCCCGTTGGCGTCTTCCCAAAATTCAGCAATTAATTTCTCGTCATCGGTAAGGTTAGAGCTGGTCTCAATCAGCGCTTCAGCCTGTGAAATGAAAACCGGATTGATGACGGTACCGATTAGACTCCTGTTTATGTCGAGCTCCGTGCCATCGGCTAGCGTGATGGTCGCATTTTCAAGGTCCGTAGTTCCGTCGACGAGCAGGAACGGTTGCGGTGCTTCAGCTCGAAATTGATCTGGGCTGGACAATGCGAATGGAGTGACCTCGATCCATTGGGGTGTTAGGAATTTTTGTACTTTGACGGCAGTCTCGGGAGTACTGTCGATAGGAACCCGCTCTGGCGTCCATTTTTCAATGTCGACCGCCGTCCCGACCGGATTCGACGGCACGTAGCCGGTGGTGTCTGAGTAGGGTTGTCCACTGCCATTGGCGTCATTGCCGGTTTGGTTGGAGCCATCTGCGTGGCGGAAGTCAAGGATTGCATCGGCCATTAGATTGCCAATGCCAGCAGGTGTTTCGGGGTTTCTGGATTGATCAGTGGAGTCGTATCCTAAATTGTTCATCAAGGACTGGAATGAGTCGGTTTCGGTTGCAAAAAGATCGTCGAGCACGCGAAAGGCAGCAAAGCTCATTGCTTCCAATTTGTTTTCATCGGTGATTTGGCTGGCAGGCTGTTGCAATTGGTCGTCAAGCTGTGTGGAGATTGCTGTTTCGTCATAGGCTGACCAGGCATCGTAGATTGCCGTGTGGACCATTCCAAGCGCGCGTGAGGCGACAGTCGGTCCGAGGTCGGTTGCGGCGATGGCTTCCTGGGTTACTTCGTCCCACTGAACGGAAAGACTGGGAGTAGGATCGTCAACCTTCACGGTTTGGGATTGAGGGTCTAGCTCTAGCTGGATGAAGTTGCGCCCGAGTTGTTCACTGAATCTCGTCGCTGCATTTTGAATTTTGTCTCTCAGTTCAGCCTGCATAAAGGCCGTTTTTTGTTCAAAAACGTCCCGCAGGGAATCGACGGTCTGGTCGGCTTTTGAGAGGTTTGCAAACTCGACCTGTCTGGTTTTGAATTTTCCGGAAAATTCATTGGAGCTGTCAACGTTGCTACTGTCCGAACCAATACCCGCGTTCAATTTGAATCGATTTCGAAAGTTCGTTGTGACTGATTCAAAGTGATCGCTTTGAATTCCCATTGCAATTTTAGTGTTCCCCTCAAAGTTGGAATTCGCAATCGAGATCGAATCGGATCCAGTTTGGGACCTAATCAATGCATTGTCATTTACGGCGACTGATTGAAGGATGACTTGGTCATTGCCGAGACCTCCCGTGAGGCAAAGATCGTCAGCAATTGACATGTCGGCCATGAAGACAAAGTCGGTTCCCGATGAGCAATGAATCCGAACGTCGTTTGCAATGCTGTCTTTGTGTTGCGAGTCACCAACGAAGAAAAGTGTGTCGTCACCTCCGGCAAGCTGGACGGAAATGTTGCCGTTAAAGTTTGGGTTGTTACCGTCAATGGCGACAACGTCATCACCCGAACCCATGAAAATAAAGATGCTGTTTAGTGAGGCGATGTCGATAGGGGCTGTTGCATTTTTGGAGAATTCAACTCTTGTTCCCTCGCCTCCCTCAATGGTTGCGCCGAGGTTTGGATCGAGGGAGATGCTGATTTCATTCCCGGAGCGGTCGCCACGGATAAAAAGATCGTCCGCGTAGAGATCGACATTCACAACTCCGGCAAGCAGCTGCCGCGACTCAAGAGATTCGTAGGCGAGTTTTGGCGTGTGTTGCTTACGCGTTGGAGAAGTTGACATCGCACAGCCTTGGAGGTTGGTATGGCACTCCTGCGAGCACCCGACTTAAGGTTACGGTGGGAACCGCACCAACAGCTAAAAAAAGCCGAGATTTCGAAGCGAATTGCCTGAATTTCTAAATGAGTGACCGATTGCCGACCATTTAGGCGAGCAAAGTGGCTGATATTGTCTTCTCTCGATTTTTCTTTTTGGAGTGACAGGGGTTCGCCAAGTTTCCAGAGTCATACCGCGATCAGGTCAACGACCCGGCCAATTCTTGAATGACAGAAATCGCCATGTCGACGTCTGATTTTTCTGTGTCGAATTGACCGATGGTAAACCGGATAACGAACTTCCCTTCGTGAAGGGTCTGGGTGAGATAGATTCGTCCATCCGCATTAATCGCTTCGATAAGTTCTCGCGTTTTCGTATCGGCATCATGGCCGGGGGGGTCGAATCGAAATGTGAATAGGGAAAACATGGGGGGCGTGACAATGGAGAAGTTTTCCAGTTTTTCTATTTCATTTGCTGCCAGCCCTGCCCACTCGATGTGATTCCGGATTTTTTCCTGTAGTCCGTTGAGTCCGTGGCTCCTGATAAGGAACCAGAGTTTCAGGGCTCGAAAGCGGCGGCCTAGAGGAATACACCATTCTGAATAATTGACGATTCGGTCCTGTTCAAGCGTTTCTAAATAGGAAGGTTTAATCGCGAGGGTTTTGATTTGATCTTTGGGTTCCTTGAGGAATTGAATGGAGCAGTCAAAATTTGCCCCGAGCCATTTGTGAGGATTGAAGACTATGCTGTCGGCCATCTCAATCCCTTTCCAGATCGAGCGAAATTCGGGACAGATCATTGCGGAGCCTGCCCAGGCGGCATCGACATGCGAATACAGATTGTTTTGTTGGGCGATCGCAAGAATTTGGTCGAGGTGGTCTGATGCGCCGATCGAAGTTCCACCGATGCAGCCGATGATCCCGGCGGGGACAAGCCCGTTAGTCCGGTCGGTCTCAATTGCGGACTGGAGGCTGACCGGGCACATGGCCCAGTCTGAATCAGTTTTGACTTTGACTAAATTTTTCTGGCCAATTCCAGCAAGTCTGATGGCTTTGTCGATGGAAGAGTGAGTTTGCTCAGAGGCATAAATTCGGAGGGTTGGCATACCGGAGAGGCCCTCTTCGATGCCGCGCCAGTTCAATGCTTTCTCTCGCATCGTGAGGACGGCAGACAAGGTCGATGAGGTTGCGGTGTCTTGAATAACTCCACGGAAATTGTCTGGGATCGCAAGCGCCTGGCGCAGCCAGTCGATCATTGCAGTTTCGAGTTCTGTCGCGGCAGGTGAAGTTTGCCATAGCATGCACTGGGCTGAAATCGCATTGGCAAGTTGCTCGGCAAGCATCGATGCCGGCGAAGCGTTGCTGCTGAAGTAGGCGAAGAACCGAGGGTGCTGCCAGTGGGTCATCGAGTCGGGTACCAGTTTTACAAAGTCTGCAAAAATGTTTTCGAATGGTTCTGCCGACTGAGGCGGTGCGGTCGGGATTTGTTTCAGGAAATCCCCAGGTGTTACGTTCGGGCGAATGGGGCGTTCACGTAACGTCGCATGGTATTCTGCTGCCCAGGCGGCGGCTTTTGCCGACCAGGCAGGAAGTTCATCGTGTTGCATTGGAGTTGATTAAGTTATTGGTTGCGGAAATATGGTTCGCGGTATTATCTCTGGCTCAATTGTCAGGTCTGGCTGAATTGTCTTTTGTGAAGTTCAGTCGGTAAATGGATTCTGCGAGTTCGGCTGTAATGAAGTCAAGGATGATGCATCCATGGCGTTGATGAGTAGCCTTGGCAAGGTATTGGGTGAGTTCAAGATTGGTTGGCTGGCTGATGGAAAGAACGTTGGGAATGCCTAAGCGATTGTTGGTGTAGCCACTTGTAAAGTGAAGGTGAAGTTGTTCTTCGGAATTCTGTTTCGTCGAATGCGAGAATGCCTGTGAAATAATTTTCCATTTTGTTTCGGCATCGGGGAGTAAATATTTATCCTGAATGAACAGGTTTTTACTTTGATAAAACCCGTTGTGCCCCCACCGAGTCGCTGGAATGCCAAGAGGTTCTTCGGAACTAAATCGCCTCAGCAGGACAATTTTACCGCGTGCCTTGCCAAGCTGAGGGATCGCTTCGTCGGTATACCAAATTGGCAAGTCTTGATTGAGGTATTGTTTTACGGTTGCCACAAACGGACGGGTAGTCTCAAGCGATTGGTATTCTTCTTTGATGCTTAAAATTAGGGTTTCATTTCCATGGTTTTGGAGAAAGGTTTTAAAAGTATTGATTACTGTTTTAAACTCGAGTCGCTGGGGAATAGGACCGTGGTAAATTGCAAAATTATCATTTTGATGGCGACAGCGAATGTCAAAAAATCGAACGCCAATCGCTAGCTGTTCTTGCAGGGTTAATGATTGGCATCGGGCAGTTCCCAACAGCGGTTCTCGAGTTGCACCACTATTATGAGTCCCCGGGATATTGATGGATGACAGCGAGGTTGCATCCGGGATCTTCGCCATCCAATCCGACTGCATCGCGAAGGTCACATTGGAAGCCCAGAGGAGTATCGGCAGAACTAGGAGAGAGCGCATTGTGGTTTTATATCAGGATTGGATTGGCTGCCCTGCGGAAATTGTCCAGCAGGCTGGAAGGGAGCATCCATGTCTACTGTTTAGGAAGTCTGTATTTTAGCCGGAATTGCTTGGTTGGGCTATTTTGCTTGTTTTTTGTGATGATTCTATTTTTTCGGCATACCAGTTTGGCTTTAAGGTCTCATTGTTTGGCTGAAATATTGAGGAAACTGGCCCCTGACGGCTGCCCAATTTTGCTCGGCCGTTTCAATTTCGACTCTCACTACTGTTCAAAAATTCAAGGGTTTTGTATACCAATTGGTTGAGGAAAAACAAAAATTACCGGAGATGATATGAACAGCGAAAGTAAGTGCCCCGTGATGAGCAGTGCTGCGAGTAGACACACTGCAGCAGGAGCTTTGTCTAATGGCGATTGGTGGCCTAATCAACTTAACTTGCAATTGTTGAATCAGAATAGCGCAGAGTCGAATCCGATGGACGCGGGATTCGATTATGCAGAAGAGTTTAAGAGCCTTGATTTAGAAGGTTTAAAGCAGGATGTCTTTACACTGATGACCACTTCGCAGGATTGGTGGCCTGCTGACTACGGTCATTATGGTCCATTTTTTATCAGAATGGCTTGGCACAGTGCTGGGACTTACCGAATTCAGGACGGTCGTGGTGGTGGCGGTTCGGGCACACTTCGATTTGCACCTCTGAATAGTTGGCCGGATAACGTCAATCTCGATAAAGCTCGCCGATTGCTTTGGCCAATCAAGAAGAAGTATGGTCGCAAATTATCGTGGGCTGATTTGATGATCTTCACAGGCAATTGCGCCATCGAATCAATGGGGCTTAACCCATTTGGTTTTGGCGGTGGCCGCGAAGATGTTTGGCAACCCGAGGGAGATGTCTACTGGGGGCCTGAGAGCGAATGGCTTGGTGATGAACGATACAGTGGAGAGCGTGATCTCGACAACCCACTTGGTGCGGTTCAGATGGGTTTGATTTACGTCAATCCAGAAGGCCCTAACGGCAACCCTGATCCGCTTGCGTCTGCCATTGACATTCGTGAAACGTTTGGCCGGATGGCTATGAATGACGAGGAAACTGTTGCCTTGATTGCTGGTGGGCATACTTTCGGTAAAGCCCACGGTGCTGCCGATCCGGATCAATATGTTGGGCCAGAACCGGAAGCTGCTGGGCTTGAAGAGCAAGGGATGGGCTGGAAAAACAGTTTCGGAACTGGCAACGCGGGCGATACGATTGGCAGTGGACTAGAGGGCGCGTGGACGACTGAGCCCGATAAGTGGGACAACAACTATTTCGATAACTTGTTCGGTTACGAGTGGGAGCAAACCAAGAGTCCAGCGGGTGCTACGCAGTGGAATCCGGTTGGCGGAGCTGCTGCGGATGCCGTCCCAGACGCACACGACCCGTCGAAAAAACACGCTCCAGTGATGTTTACAACGGATCTCGCATTAAGAATGGATCCAATTTATGGTCCTATCTCTAAGCGTTTTCATGAAAATCCAGATCAGTTTGCCGATGCTTTTGCACGAGCCTGGTACAAACTGACTCATCGCGATATGGGCCCTGTTTCGCGTTACCTTGGCTCACTGGTTCCAACGGAAACGCTCTTGTGGCAAGACCCGCTTCCCGCGTGCGATCATGAATTGATCAATGAGCAGGATGTTGCGGAGCTAAAAGAGATGGTTCTCGGCGCAGGTCTCAGCGTTTCGCAACTCGTCTCGACGGCTTGGGCTTCGGCAGTCACGTTTCGTGGTACCGATAAACGCGGTGGTGCTAATGGCGATCGCGTGTGTCTTGCCCCGCAGAAGGATTGGGACGTAAATGAGCCCGCCGAATTGTCGACCGTCTTGCAAGGTCTCGAGCGAATTCGAAGCGAATTTAACGCTGCTCAGACCGGCGGCAAGAGAGTTTCCATGGCCGACATGATTGTGCTCGGTGGCTGTGCGGCAGTTGAGGCAGCAGCGAAAAAGGCGGGACATGAGATTACTGTTTGCTTCGCTCCTGGACGAACCGATGCAACGTCAGAAATGACAGATGCCGAGTCGTTCGCTGTACTTGAGCCAACAGCCGATGGATTTCGTAATTATGCTCAGCAAGAGCATGATCGACCCTTGGAAGAATTGCTTCTCGATCGAGCTCATCTGCTGACACTGACCGCCCCGGAAATGACCGTGTTGGTTGGTGGGTTAAGAGTGTTGGGCGCGAATCATGGGAATTCCCCAATGGGAGTGTTTACTAGCCGGCCTGAAACGCTGTCAAACGACTTTTTTGTGAACCTTACCGAGCTGGATACTGAATGGAAAAAGTCTTCGAAGTGTGAACACTTTTTTGAAGGCGTGGACCGGGGCACTGGGGAAGTGAGATGGACCGGTACAGCAGTTGATTTGGTTTTTGGTTCCAACTCTCAGCTTCGAGCGATTTCCGAGGTTTACGCCTGTGAAGATGCAGAATTGAAATTTATCCATGATTTCGTCGCTGCATGGGGCAAAGTCATGAACTTGGATCGATTTGATTTAAGTTAATTCAATTTAAGTTGATTCAATTCGAGTTAAGTATTGAACAGAGTCAATGGTTCTTTGCTCGTCAGCGAGTGAATTTAGATAGCTAAAGCCCGCCAATTTTTATTGGCGGGCTTTTTTTATTGAAGTGGCAGTTGACCGTTACGTATTGTTGCCGTATGTTTACGGCTTGTCGACGTATTAGTGCGGTTTCAGTGTTGATTTAGTCGCTTGGCGTCTGCGAATAATCGAAAGAAATTGGATGAGTATAAAAAAGTTGACGAATGCCGAGCTCTCGGTAATGGAATTACTTTGGGAGTCGGAGCGACTCACGTCCCGTCAGATCTTGGAGCAGCTCTATGATGATTCTAAAAAATCACAGCATGGAACCGTTCAGCGCTTAATGCAGAGTTTGGAGCAAAAAGGTTTTGTTGAGCGAGATCGAACTTTGGGCGTCTACCTTTTCAGTGCAACAATTACGAGGGAAGCCTATGGCGGCTTGCAATTGGAGTCACTTGCCCAGCAGTTGACGGGGGGCTCGATTGCTCCTTTGTTAACCCATCTATTGGATGAGAAAAAGCTAGGCAAGGTCGAAATTAGGCGTCTTCGAAAACTGCTAAAAGAGGCTCAAGGCAATGATTGATTATATTTTGCAGATGACATTAAGTAATCTGCTGGTGGCACTCGCACTGGCGATTGTGGCTTTGGTTTTGCAGCGACGATACCGGGCAAATGCCCTTGCTAACGTTGTTTGGGTCATGGTCCTTCTAAAATTGCTTACCCCGCCATTGGTTTCGCTTCCGTTGGTGGAAGTGGAATCGTTGGTCGAGAGCGCCCCTTCAACTTTGATTCGTTCCGTCGTCGCGGAAGAAGGGGAACTTACGGACGTGGTGATTTCTGATGCTGCTGATTTAAACCTCCCAAGTACCATACCAGGGGAGCAGGGGTTGGCTGACAACGGGGGAATCATTTCGTCTCAGGCGGTCGTTTCCTTGGGGATCGTTTCCTTGGGGGTTGTTTGGGTTGGGGTTACTGTACTCTTGTTGATCGTTTCCCTGTTCCGAATTATCCGATTTCATATTCAAATTCATCGGCAAGCCAAGTCCGTCGAACCTTGGGTTCGGCAATTGGGAATTCAGATTGCTGCGACACTAGGTTTACAGAAAATGCCTCGCATTGTAGTGCTGCCCGCAAATGTTTCGCCATTCGTATGGTGGTTGGGAGGTCAGCCGCAAATCTTTTTATCTCAAGTGGCGATTGATCAATTGCAGCCCACCGAATTAAGGATGGTTTTGGCTCACGAGATGGTGCACATCAGGCGATTTGATCATTACGTGCGATGGTTAGAGTGGTTTTCGGCGGCAGTATTGTGGTGGAATCCGGTTATGTGGGTGGCAAGACAGCAACTGCGGGCAACGGAGGAAATTGCGTGTGATGAAACGGTCATACGATTGGCAGGGATCGCTAAATTTGATTACGCAAACTCATTATTGAAGATGGCAGAGATATTGGCAAAGTCGACGAACCGTCCGCCGACCGTCGCCAGTGAATTTAACAGCGGCGGAGATTTGGAGAAAAGATTGAAAATGATTATTTCAAACGAACAATTAAATATAAGCCAGGGAATGCGGATGCTCACCATCGCTTTGGCGGTTTGTATCTTTCCGGTGGGTTTAGTTTACGCTCAGGACTATGGAGCGGTGCAGCGTCGCTTGATCGAGGCCGTTAAAGCGGGCGAGTTGTCCCGTGAGCAAGTTGCTCCAATGATGGAGGCTATGAAAAGGAAGCCGAATTTGGAGCAAGGTGAAAAGGCGACCGGTGGTGAGCGCTATGCCGCTGGTGCAAAGAGGATCGAAGCTGCGATTAAGTCGGGCAAAATTTCTGAAGTAGAAGGAAAAAACCGGCTTGCCGAGATGCGCAAGCAAATGTCGTCTGCTCGTGACAAAGGGGATGCTAAATTGGATCGAGCTGATAGCGACGACATGGAGCAGCGTAAGAGTCGCTATATGGATAGTGCCAAGAGGATCGAAGCTGCGATTAAGTCGGGCAAAATTTCTGAAGTAGAAGGAAAAAACCTGCTTGCCGAGATGCGCAAGCGAATGTCGCCCGCTCGTGACAAAGGGGATGCTAAATCAGATCGGGCTGAGGGTGGCGACATGGAAGTGCGCAAGCGTCGTTACATGGCAGGTGCTGAGGAAATCGAAATGGCTGTCGAAGCTGGCAAGTTGTCAAAAGGAGATGCTGAGAGGAAATTAATTGAGATGCGAAAGAAGATGTTCCCTTCACGCAGCAAAGGGGACGCTAAATCGGATCGGGCTGAAGGTAGCGACATGGAATTGCGTAAGCGTCGTTACATGGCAGGCGCTGATGAAATCGAAATGGCTGTCGAAGCTGGCAAAATGTCAAAAGAAGATGCTGAAAAGACGCTGATTGAGATGCGAAAGGAGATGTTCCCTGCACGCGGCAAAGGGGATGCTAAAACGGATCGAGCTGAGGGTGGCGACATGGAAGTACGCAAGCGTCGTTACATGGCGGGCGCCGAGGAAATCGAAATGGCTGTCGAAGCTGGCAAAATGTCAAAAGGAGATGCTGAGAGGAAATTAATTGAGATGCGAAAGAAGATGTTCCCTTCACGCAGCAAAGGGGACGCTAAATCGGATCGAGCTGAGGGTGGCGACATGGAAGTACGCAAGCGTCGTTACATGGCGGGCGCCGAGGAAATCGAAATGGCTGTCGAAGCTGGCAAGATGTCAAAAGGAGATGCTGAGAGGAAATTGATTGAGATGCGAAAGAAGATGTTCCCTGCACGCAGCAAAGGGGACGCTAAATCGGATCGGGCTACGGGTGGCGACATGGAAGCACGAGAGCGTCGTTACAATGCTGCCGCCAAAGAGATTGAAGCGTCGGTTGAGTCTGGCGTGTTGTCAGAAAAAGACGCAAAGGAAAAATTGGGTGAAATGCGAAAAAAGATGTTCGGTAAGTAGGTGACTTTATCGGACTAGCATAGGGCTCTCCGTTTATTCGGGGAGCTTTTTTTGTAGGCTGAAATACGGTTGGTCGTACAGGTTTCGTTGAAAACAATGCGGTTTTGAGCAAGGTGGGCCGGTTTCGCTAGTTTTGTCCTTAGTTCTAGGGTTACTTAGAGGGGCCACTTGCGGTTTGCGACAGCAGACGTCGAGGGGCTTCCTCAGTTTTCTGGCAAACCGTTTATTGGCAATTTTTAACCGAAGAGTATATCAATGGCTTACTTATGCTTTCTACTACTGTCATTTGTTGTCACTTTCACACCTGCAGAAAACGGGGATCGCGACAGAGTTTTATTCGACTTTGATAAACCCGATGCGGTTCGCGCCTGGCGGCCAGTCAATGACGGGGTGATGGGGGGTAGGTCTTCAGGCAAGGTCAAAGTCAATCAGTACAAAAATCTTGAATTTTATGGAAATCTGTCGCTCGAGAATAACGGGGGATTTGCTTCGATCAGGGCGAGGGATGAGGGGCTCGCAATGCAATCTGGCGACACGATGGTACTTCGCGTTCGTGGCGATGGTCGTACTTATAACTTCAACGTTTACACGCAGCGAAACATGGGAGGATATTCGTACCGCCAGTCATTTGCGACTGTGGATGGCAAATGGGTAGATGTGGAACTCCCTGTCGATAAGTTTGTCGCCACATGGCGAGGGAGAAATTATCGCAACCAAGCATTTAATCCGGCCTCTGTGGCCGGTCTGGGGATACTTTTGGGGGACAAGAAACCGGGTGGTTTTAAACTTGAAGTTGAATCCATCAGCCTCAAGGCGAAAAAGTAAGACAGTTTAATCATGCCTTTTAGTGTCGCCTAACTAAGGCGTTTATGACTGTACTGAATGTCATCCTTTTGTTTGATCCAAAAGATCATTAGCGGGATGGTCATTGGCCAGGTACAACCAGATGTAAGTCCCAAGCAGATCAGAATGAGATTGTAAATCCAGCCTCCCAATCCTCGATTCCAGAAGAGTCCAACTAGGAAAACGATTGCCAAAAAGAACACTGGTATGCCAAAAAATACTAGCATGATCGTTAGTTCGTTTGGCGTGGTTTCAAGTAGTTGACTGAAATTCTCTAGATCGGTCGCCATGTAGACAACGCCGATGAAAAGGAAAGTGTACAGTGCGAACATCAGCGATACGTATACCCGCTGATAGGGGAGGACTGTTGGATTGGGGACAAATCCGGCAGCATATTGGTCGTTAGATACAGGTGTCGGTTTATCTTGCGAACTGTAAGGATTGTTCATATCTTCGACCATCTTGAGTTCCCTTGGGAAAGCTGACTGTGTCAGCACTGCGTGCTGTTTCAAGCTTAACCAATTGACAGGATCCTGGGTATCACGTGTAGTTTTTTAAGTGCCTTAACGTGATTTCAGGCTGTGATACACCTCTGAAAATTCTCTCGCCATGCGATACGCTGAGAATCGCTCGTGATGTCGCTGAATCGCATTTTGACTCATCTCTTTCCAGTTGATTTGCCCTGTGACAAAGTTCTGAACCGTGCTTGCGAGCGATTGAGGATTTCGATTTGGAATGATCCAACCGTCGCTGCCATGAGCGATCGCATCCCGAACGCCGGGTACATCCGAGCCAATCATTGGCAAGCCATGAGCCATGGCCTCTAGTAAGACCATGGGTAAGCCCTCAGGTTCTACACTGGGCATTACGAACAAATCAAAGTTCTTTAGGTGTGAAGGAACATCGGTAGTGAATCCGGGGAAGTGAATGTCAGCAGCCACACCGTTTCGATTCACTAGCTGCATGATTTCCTGTTTGTAGGATTCAGTGTAAAAGGTTCCAACGATGGTGGCCTCGATTGGGCATTGTCGTTGTTTGAGAATTGCGATGGCTTCGATTAAAACTTCGATTCCCTTGCAGGGACGAATCAAACCAACGGAGCCCAATGTCCAGGTTTTCCCGGGGGCGAGGCGATTGAGATCTTTAGCCGAGGGAACGCCGTTGAGGATCATTCGGCGTGACTTGCCAAGCGCTAGTCGATCTGCAAGTTGGGTTGTTTCTGGGGACACGGTGGTTACGAAGTCGGCGTGTTGAAGCCGTCGAATACTGTATCGATTAAAAGCGGATCTCACGAGGCCAGCCTGTTGTCCGAGAAACATATCGTGGACGGTATAAACCACAGGTCGACCGGTCAGTTTTCCAGCGGACAAGGCGGCCCATCCACTCCTCGGCGTGTGTGCGTGTAAGAGATCGAAGCCTCCTGCCTCAACCATTTTTGCAATGGACTTGATGGATTCAAAGTGCCAGGGGTGGGAGAGGTTGTGAGCCTCCAGTGGAGCGTCTTGGCACTCCCGTTTTAACGGGAATTGGTCACCACGGACGCAAGCAAATCCGGAGTCAATGCCGAACTGGGTTGAATGGAGTGCGAGTAGATCCTGTACCTTTTCCGCGCCTGCGTAGTACTCGCCGTTGATGACGTGCAGGACCTTCAGCCGTTGCTGAGGTTTTCGTTCTGCAAGGATGGGCGAAACGAAGCCAGAGGTGGGGGTATTGGAAAGGTTGCAGGGTAACATTCGACTGCCTCTAAGCAATGCGGGCAACGCTAAGGAAAGCGTCACCCCGTTTGGCCGAACCAAGTCCGGTTGTAATGGTTTTTTGGTTAATGACTGCGCAGTCCAACGGCGCAGGCGGAAAACGATTGGTAATCTGTTGAAGCGTAGGTCATTGGTGAAAATTAAGACTGTGAATTTGCGAATAAAACTTAAAACGCTTGCCGCCTTATTATTCAAAACGTAGGCTTCTAAAAATACACTTTATTGGGTCGCACTGAATGTGCACCAACTTGATATGTCGTCTATTAAAAATCATTCAAAAATCGTAGCGCTCGAGTGTTTTCGCCAGGCGACACTTCCCTATCGCTGGTGGAAGCATTGGACAACTAAGCGGGCCAACGCGATGCCTTTGCATTGTTTGTACTATCACCGCGTCGCTGATGTTAATCCGGTGGCCTGGTCGCTTTCCAATTTACAGTTCAAATCGCATATTGACTGGCTGGAAAAGCGTTTCGAGTTTATTTCGTTGGAAGAAGTTCAGAATCGTATGCGGACGGGGAACACCACTCCTGCAGTTCACCTCACTTTTGACGATGGTTATGCAGAGAACTGTGATCAAGCGTTGCCGCTATTGATCAGTAAGGGGATCCCTGCAACCTATTTTGTCACCCTTGAAAATGTCGCCTCGGGAACCCCGTTTACCCATGATCAGGATGCCGGCAAGCCTTTTCCCGTGAACACGGTCGAAGAACTTCGTGAGCTCTCGTCGAACGGAATTGAAATTGGTGCCCACACACGTCACCATCCGAGTATGGGTAGCCTGCGGGATTTGCCTGAGATCTACGATGAGATTGTCTCTACGAAACGGGAGTTAGAACTGCTGGTTCAGCAGTCCGTTCGTTACTTTGCATTTCCATTTGGGATGAAGCCGGATCTCAGTCATCAAGCTGCCGCGATGGCGAGAGCCGATGGCATTGAGTGCGTGGTGAGTGCTTACGGTGGTTACAATTTCCCTGGAGAGGATCCTTTTCATGTTCAGCGCATCCATGGGGATCCAGAGTTGATTCGGATTCGAAACGCACTGACGTTCGATCCTCGCCATCTTCAAAAATCAAAATTTGAAATGGAAACAGATGGTTTAGTGGTTCAGGACGCAATTGATTTTTATCAAGCTCAATCGCAAGCACTTCCCAGTCTATTTCCAGAGTCGTCTGAAACTTCGGTTTCGAGCTCGCTAAATACATTCAATTAAATTCAATTTTGTAGTCATCAATGTTTGGTAGAAATTTTAAAAATCTAGTTCCACTGGCGGATCGCGGTCCTTTGAGGGTGATGTTTATCCATACCGAGGTGGTGGTTGGTGGAGCGGAGACGCTCTTGCTTGAGATCATTCGGAAAATGGATCGGACACGTTTCCAGCCTGAGCTTTGCTGCTTAAAGCAGCTTGCAGAACTCGGTGAAGTGATTTCTCAGGAAATTCCAACGTTCGTGGGGCTATTGAAAAATAAGTACGATATTGGTGTGATTGGCCGACTGGCGAAATTACTCCGAGAGCGGCGGATCGATGCCATCGTGACTGTCGGAACCGGAGGTGACCGAATGTTTTGGGGGCGGTTAGCTGCCTACCGAGCGGGTGTCCCGGTGGTTCTGTCAGCGTTGCACGCCACGGGCTACCCGATGAAGGTCGAACGATTAAACCAGATGTTGTCGCCCATTTCAGATGGATTTATTGGTTGTGCTAAGACCCATTCGCAGTTTTTGATTGAAGGCGAGCGGTGCCCTAAAAATAAAGTCTTTACCGTTTGGAATGGCGTTGATGTGGGACGGTTCCGGCCGCAAGACAAGGCGGCGATGAGAGAGCGGATTGGAATCTCAATCGATCAACCAGCGGTAGGGATCGTGGCAGCATTGCGGCCAGAAAAACAGCACGTCATGTTGATTGAAGCCTGGTCAAAAGTGATCCAGAGATTGCCGGATGCCGTTTTAGTCGTCGTTGGCGATGGAGTTGAGCGTTCGGCGATCGAGAGTAAAACACGTGAGCTGGGACTTGAGAATAATGTGCGAATGCTGGGGATGCGGTCAGACGTTCCAGAGGTATTGGCTGGGCTCGACTTAAAAGTTCTCTCTTCGAAAATGGAAGCCAATCCAGCTTCAACGCTTGAGGCGAATGCTTGTGGTCTTCCTGTTGTTGCACCAAAAGTTGGGTCACTGATCGATACAGTAGAGCATGGGGTTACCGGTTTGTTGTGCAAGCCGAATGACATCGAAGCGTTGTCTCAAGCGATCCTGGAGATATTGACGAAAGATGATCGCGGTGCTGAGATGGGAATCGCGGCCCGGGCGAAGGTCTGTCGAGAGTTCTCTCTAGAGGTGATGGTTCAGGGGTACGAGAATCTAATTGAGGGTGTTTATTCTGCGGCTCAGTGTGGCGATTCGTTACTTCCCGCAACGTTTGATCAGATCATGGAAAATCGACTCTCAGGAATCGCAGCGATACCGCCAGTCGGTTCTTTGAACTAGTCGAAAGATTGATAGTCGGAAGCCTATCGGATCCTCGGCCTCAGCCAGCTGATCACGCTTGGTCAGCAGACGCCCGTAAAATCCTGTATTGAGGAATTCTTGATAAGGCTAGACAAGCGGTTGACGTGCGTCTGACTGTGCTGCAGTTTTTCCGAGGCCCAAAAGATGGCCGAGAAGAGCCCAGCCGCTAAGCCAGATGAATTGGGAGTTGGTAATCAGGTAGCGTTTAGCGAGCCGTTTGGGTTCTTGCGACAGTCGGAAAAACCACTCTAAACCGACGGTTTGCATCCACTGAGGCGCTCGCTTTGTTCTTCCTGCGATTACATCGAAGCTCCCACCGACCCCAATTGCCAGTTGGACATTAAGGTCTTCCCAGTGGTCTTGCAGGAATTGTTCTTGGCGTGGAACGCCCATGGCAACGATAAGTAATTTAGCGCCGCTTTCACGGATTGCCTGAGCGCGAGCGGTTGCCTCTTCGGGCGTAAAATACCCGTCCTGAACCCCGACGAATTGAGCGTCGGGAGTTTGTTCCGTTAAGTTTTTCGCAACGTCTTCCACGATGTCCTGTTTTGCGCCCATGAGGTAAATACCTGCTTTTTCCTTGCTGGCGACATTCACCAGTTCATTAACCAGTTCGACTCCGGCGACACGTTCTGGCAGCGGTTTTCTTAATAATTTTGAGAGCCAGATTAACGGTTGTCCGTCGGCAACAATTAAACCTGAATCATCGATATATTTTTTCAGTCGCGCGTCGGACCGCATCATCATCAGGATCGCGACGTTAACTGTTGAAATGTGTCCGCGTTTACCAGAGCGGAGAGTCTCTTGCGCCCACTGGGCTGCTCCCGCTTCGCTGACTGCGTCAAATCGGCAGTTTAAAATGTTGTGTGAAGTGATCATGCCGGGGCCTTTTGGTTTTGTTCGCGCAAAAGCATTGCGTCGATGAAAAATTTAGTAGCCCAATTTGGATAGGCGAGAGGAGTGTATTTCCCCCAAACCGGGTGCGAGCCTTTGATGGCTCCATGGGTGTCTGGGTTGGAGGTGCGGATGTCCTGAACAGACATGACAAAATCCATTGCTCGTGAAGCGGCGGATTCAAATTCGAGGTTCTTATTCTGCTGAAATAGTTTGTACCAGATAATTGCCAGTTGGCAGTTTCCGGTGAGGCAGCACGAGCGGCTTCGAGGGTTTCCATCGGTGTCAATTCGTCCGGGGATATGCCCTTTAGAATCGACGTATTTTAGAAGTTGCTGCGCTGATGCGGTGGCGGAATCGGTAAATCGTTGTTCCGATAACAAGCGTCCCCCTTCAAGGAGCCCGCGAATGGCGTAGGCAATTGTATGGGTAAAAGGCGGAAGACCGGGGCGGAAAGCGCAGTTTTCAAACCATCCCTCAGATTGTTGGGTAATTGCCCAGTCGAGATTCCGACGTGCTGCGGATTGGATTTCTGGTGCATCGTGGGCCGCGCACAATTCGAGCATCGCCCAGGCACTTCGAGTGTTGTAGGTGTGGAGGTTTTTTAGGTGCGTGTTGCGTCGCCAGGCTCCGTCTTGATCCATCGAATCGGCAAGCCATTGCCCACTTCGCATCGCGCTCTCAAGTAATTTTGGTTCGCCTGTTTCAAGATAGGCGCGGACTAAGCCAAACAGGACTTGGCCTGTATCAAAGACAATCCCCTGCCCTACCTCAAAATGATCATTTGAAAAAGATCCATCATCGTTTTGAACTGTCATCAACCAGTCGGCAATTTCCTTAGCCCGACCGGCTAAGGCGGGTTCGTTCCGGTATTCGGCCAAATCATAAAACGTTTCGATGATATAACCGGATGTTTCGACATACGATGGCTTCCAGCCTCCGCCTCTTAGGCAGTATCCATAGGCAACCCCACCATCAAGGCTGTTGTCGTGAGCTCGGGTGAGCCACTGGATTGCAGCATCGAGGTGTTGTTGGTTTGTGCCGTTCGCTGATCGAGAGACAAAAACGTCGGCCGTTATCCGCTGAGATGCGGCGAGAAAACTGGAGTTCATTTAAATAAAAACGAGAAAATTAAAGGATATTTACCGACGTTCGGACTCTACGAAAACCTAGGTTACGCGAGTACAAATGCAAATTTTATTAGCCGAACTTAGGGGCCTCATAACCCGAATACCCCTCATGCTGTGAGTTTCTACTAAAGGGGGAGGACCTCGAGTGGTGCGGCCTCGAGGACAAACTGAAACGAGCGGCTCTAAAGGGGGGCAGGTATTCAAGTTTGCATTTTGATGGAAAGTGAACGTTTTTTCTATGAGCGGTTTTTGATATGGATTGCCACTTTGAAAATAAAATTAAACAATAATGCAATCTCCATTAACCACTACGCTTGTATTAGCGTGTGTCGCTTTTGCGTGCCGAGTAGCTCGCGGAATTCCCCGATGCGCGGTGCGCCGCCAAACTTCTTTCCCCGTGTGTTTGTCGTAACACAACAATAGCCACGACTGCTCGCCATTATCCTCTGCCGCCTCGGGACGACCACCTGGCCCAACTTTTAAAGGTGCCTTCCCGTCACTGGCAACGGCCGTCGCCAAAAACAAATGATCGCCACTGATCACCGGACTAGAATGCCCCAAACCTGGCACATCAATCTGCCAAAGTACCCCCTCCGTTTCCCCTAAATCAGCGTCAGCGTTCCAACTTTCTGTTACCGAGCTGGTCGCAACTCCATTTCCCTGAGGACCTCGAAAGGTTGGCCAATCCGAATCAACTTGCAATACACCTCCGGAAAGCAAGCCAACAACAACGCAAATCAATTTTAAAGTGAGCATCTAAATTCCTGAACCAAGTCTTGAAAAGGCCATCACGGCAAGCTCCATCGTTCGTTAGAACCAACCATCATAAACAATTAAATGGCAAAACCAAATGCTCAATGGGTCATCTAACATCGGCAAACTGAGCTTGAGACGACACTCACTGAACAAACCTCGCCTCTTGTTTCAAGTTGCTGAGATTGAAGCATCAATTGCTAAGATTGATGTTAATAAAGTTCCTAACAATGGGTCAAAAAAATGGTTATGATCTGATAATTAAGTTTTTTGTTCGCAACCTTCGTTATGGAAAAACAGTAATGAGTTTCCGAATTTTCGCGTTACTTGGAGTCGTCGCCTTAACCAGTGGGCTGTCTATACTCCGCTCGACCGAGCAGCCAACTCCCATCGCTGGCGAGACCATCGAACAGGATTCGATGTTTGAGGGCATGGGTAAACACACGAGGAAAATCTCAACAAATTCGGAAGCCACGCAAGCCTACTTTGATCAAGCACTAACCTGGGCGTTTGCATTTAACCACGATGAAGCGATTCGGTCGCTCATGCGGGCAGCCAAGCAAGACCCGTCCTGCCCCATGACTTGGTGGGGAATTGCTTATTGCGAAGGCCCCAACTACAACAGCCCAATCACACCCGAGCGTTCGAAAGCGGCTTTTTATGCAATTGAAAATGCAAAGAGTCGGATCAAAAATGCCTCCAATGTGGAACGTGCGTTAATTGAAGCAATGGCCGAGCGATACACTTTTCCCGCTGCGGAAGATCGCAAACCGCTCGATCAAGCCTACGCAGCCGCGATGGGTAAAGTGTGGAAGGCCTTCCCGCAAGACCCTGATGTCGGCACCCTTTACGCTGAATCCTTGATGATGCTGAGACCGTGGGAACTCTATTCGACTGACGGGCAACCGGTTGAGGACACCGACAAAATTGTTTCAACACTGGAAGCAGTGCTCAGCCTGCAACCTGACCACCCCGGTGCAAACCATCTTTACGTTCACGCCATGGAACCAAGCCTAACTCCTGAGAAAGCTTTGAAAGCCGCTCATGCACTGGACAACCTGATCCCCGCAAGTGGACATCTCCTCCACATGCCGTCTCACATCTACGTTCGAACTGGCTTGTGGAATGAAGCGATTGAACAAAACGTGAAAGCCCTCGACGCCGATCAAAAGTATTTGAAACTGTCTCCTCAACAGGGGATGCAATACATCTATATGATTCATAACTCACACATGCTTGCTTACGCCGCGATGATGAGTGGCCGTGAGAAAGAGGCGATGTCGGCTGCCCGCCACATGTGGGAACAAACACCCGACGCCATAATGACGAGCATGGGCCCCTTTTTTGATCGCTGGATGTGCTCTGTTTATGACGTCCAAAAACGTTTTGGCCGGTGGGATGAAATCATTGCTGAACCAGCCCCGCCAGAAACGCTCTTGGTTACCACCGCTATTTGGCGGGCTCACCGGGCAATCGCTTTTGCTGCAAAAAAAGATTTCGCCAATGCAGAAATCGAGTACACCAAATTTCGAAACGCCCGCGCGGCGATTCCTTTGGCAGTCTTAGAAATGGGTGGAATGGACGACCGCTTTTTAGAAGTTAGCGACCTTTTCATTCGCGGCGAAATCGCACTCCAAAAAGAGAGGTGGACTCTCGCGACGGAACTTTTAACTGACGCGGCAGCAATTGAATCGACGCTTGCCTACGGCGAACCGCCTCAATGGCTGCAGCCAATTCGCCACACGCTTGGTGCGGTCTATCTTGCTACCAATCAATACGCAAAAGCTGAACAATGCTACCGTGAAGATTTGGAAAAATGGCCCAACAATGGTTGGTCTCTGTTCGGCCTCTCCAAAGCTCTAACAGGGCTTGGAAAAAAGAAAGCTGCCCAAGAGGCACTCGCTAATTACGAAAAATACTGGGCGAAGGCCGATGCTTCCCTCACAACAAGCTGTAAATGCCTGGAAATCGATTAACGATCATCGTACTGCTCCAAATCAAGTCAGTAATACCGGGCAAGAATATGAATTAGCGTGCTTAAGCCACAAGGTCCAATTTCACAATTTTTTGTCCAAGCTTTTTGACGGGCCAAGAAACTTGGAAAGAGTGACTTATCTCCAGCATTTAGAATGACCTGATGACTAGATAGAATGGAATAGAAAAGCCTATTACCAAGCCAACAGACATTAACGTCATCAACGCAGATCGCAAACCAAACTTGCGGGAAATCAATAAACCAAAAACCACCGGCATCAACGGGTATAGCAACAGATTCAACACCCCCCACTTGGTATTCAAGCGAAAACCAGCAATGCTCGCCCAAATCCAAGCAATGAAATTAAAGAAACTTGCAACCGCTATCGCTAGTCCCCAACCGATCATTTGAAATACAAGCTGCGGGTCAACCGATCCACTGAAATCATTGGCCTTGCCTTGCGATTTTCCGGACAACTGATCTCGAATCGACTCATGTCTCTTGCGGACGAAGGTTTTAAGTGGATACCCCCTTTCATCGCGATCGCCACCGGCAATCGCTGCATCCATTCTCGCTTTTTCCCCCTCAGCAAGCTTTGGCCGAACAAACGCTGCCACTTCATCCACTTGATCAAGCCACTTCTGTTGCTCGAAAACCGAATTCAACAACTGGTCCACCCTTGTTAAGTAAGCTTGTTTAATTTCAGGGATTTCCAATATCCGCTCGATCAAACGATTTTTACCGACGCCAATCTGAGGCTGATTGATACTGTGCTGCAATCTGGATTCAGGCGTCCCAATTATTTCAAGCGCACCAAACGAGTGATCCAGGTCCCACGGTATAAACAATATCTTGTTCGTTTCCGGACTGAGGTAGGCATAGTAGTTTTGACTGCCCCCAAGAAAGCTGTCGAGATTAGACAGCATGGCATTCACAGCTAAGAACGACAGGAAATTATCTAAGTCTAAATACTCTTCAATTTGAGAGTTGAATTCTTCTTGATCTCCCTTGTGAATCAACTTGGCGAATTCAATGATTCGCTGCTGTTGCCCCGGACTCGATTCCGTTTTGGGATTATAAAATGACTCGTAGGCATCCCACGATTCACCCAAATACGGAAACGCGGTGAAGGCACTCGGCTTTACCAGCAACCCGTCAGCCTCTCCAAAAGAACGCTTCAAAAATTTCTCATCGACTTGCTCAACCACCGAATACAAGCCTCGCTGCTCAACCTCGCCATCGATTTCTGTCGCAATCGAAGCCCACCCCGTCAGTGGGCAAGCAATTCCGACCTCGCGAAACAGTTGATAAGAAATAGCCTCACGAAGCATCGATGGATCGGCTGCACAATTCTGCAAGTTCACTTTCGTCAAACCTAGGAAATTTAAATCACCCTGATACTTATTGAAGTCAATCTTGAACGAGTACTTGCCAAACTCCCGACCAATCAAAAAACTCCCATTGCCTTTATACCGAACACCAACATTGGCAATTCGCTCACCATCGATTTCTACATCAGCCCTACCATATTGATGATTCAAACCAAGATAACCACCCAGTCCGGGGCGGCTTTCTTCGCCCGCGCGGAACTCCTTTCCCTGACTGGCATCTGAAATAACTTCACCAAATGCACCGCCAACATCCCAGTCAAGATCTTTCGACGGTTGCAGTTTACTCCACTCTTCTTCGGTAAATCGCAAAGTAATTTTGGAGACGCGATCGGATCGAAAAAGAGGATTGGGCTCTGCAATCAATTGCGCAATAACACACGAGGGCGAAAACCCAATCAGCAGGACTAGGCAATACAACAAAAATAAAAAACGGAATTTCATAACTAACCAGCTAAACTCGATTCGAAATTGCACCGAAATTGTTCACGTGCGCACAACCGAGGTCAACTTGTCGCCTGTATCAATTTGTAACCAGACACCGCGGTGAGACTGAAAGTCACTCTTCAGATCAATACCTTGATTAGCCCATTGGTAAAACTATCGCATTGGTAAAACTATCGCATTGGTAAAATTATTTATTGTTCTTTGCCTTCTCGTCACGGGCAAGATTCTCTGAGATCCATTTCACCAGTGTCCCACTTCCTTGTCCGTATCCACCTGGAAGCGGACGCAGATCTCTCGTCTGCAATTTAGGGGGAGCTCCCCAGTGCTGTGGGTAGGGCTTTCCGTTGGGTGACTTGAAAATTGGCTTGTCCACTTCTCCAAGATCCTTCTCATTAGCTTTTTTAATTTGCAGCGTTACCTGAAATTGCTTTGCTGCGGGCTTGTCCTCAAATGTTCTCAAATAACCAAGCTTGATCTCTGATTTCCCCGGTTGAGTCGACATAAAACTGGCGGTCGAAACTCCACCGCTACCAATCGCGTCTCCTGATGCCGCATATTTGATCTCTCCGATCAAGCGAATTGATTTTGACTTACTCTGATCAACCCATGAGAATCCGGTCGTTGGATTACTATCCAGTTGGATTTGAATCTTCTGGCCCAACGTAACTGCGATCGTTTTACCATTGTCTTTGCTAGTCAAACGAATCGCTTTTTTTCGCTTCGCCGCGGCACCATTTCCAGATCTGGGTAGTCTAATACTAGTAATGGACAGTCCATTTTTTGGAGCATCGTCAGCAATACGTGTATCGACAATGAAACACTCAATCAAAAGACCACGGTTGTCTGTTTTTACATAACGACGCTCGGATGGCTCCAGTTCTTTAGAGGCGACTTTGATTGCAGATTTATAAAGTTGATCCAGTGTCTTCGCAGGTGCCCCCTCCGAATGTTTCCCAATCTGATCGCCGTCTTCTTTCCATTTTTCAAAAGGCGGTTCACCCGAGGGATTTTCCGCTACAGCGACCGGACGAAAGGTTCTCCGAATGACCTTGCCATTCTTGACAAAAATTCTCGTCTCATGTCCGTACTCAATGAAACTCGACCAACGAACCATATAGGAATAGGTATTGCCGACATCCGCTTTAGTTGTTTGCCATTTTGCCAAACTGTCTTTGACTTTTTCGAGATCACTCGCATCGTGGAACCCCGCACTTGCCGTCAATGCTGAGAATCCCACCGCAAAACAAAAAACAATCATTCGAAACGCCATAACATTCTCACGCAAAGGTTAAATTTACAAACTAACTCAGGGACACTTTACAGGATAACAGAGTTCCACAAATTCACGAATGGTTTGCCAAAAAACAATTTTGACAAGAAACATGCGATCCCGCACGCGAGCTTTTCAGCGCGAATAGGTTAAACCTCATGCAGAAATTGGCAAATTGAATAAACCCAACCAACTGCAGTCATTTTTGGTAACTTATCGAGAGAACTTACCTTCATCACCATTGAAATTCACAGTGAGTCAGTCATGCCCCAACCTATCGCCAATCGCCTCTCCCCTATCTGCATTTTGTATTTGGTACTCACGGCATGGAACTTCTCAATTACCCCTGCTATCGCTCAGGACGCCGATGCACTGACGATCAAAGCTGTCGCAGACCTTAACCATCTCCCTTCAAAAATCGCATTCGGTTCCTGCAGCAATCAAAATAAACCACAGCCCGTTCTCGATACGGTCGTCACGCAAAACCCAGACCTTTTTATCTACCTTGGTGATAATATCTACGGCGACACCAAAGATATGAATGTCCTCTCCCAGAAATACAAAAAACTTGGCAGTAAAAAAGAGTTCCAGAATTTGCGAGCTAAGACAACCGTTCTTTCAACTTGGGATGACCACGACTACGGTTGGAATGATGCAGGAAAGGAATACCCTTTTAAAGAGGCATCCAAAGAGCTTTTCATGAATTTTTGGAACGTGCCTATGAGTAGTCCGCGCCGAAAACACGCGGGCATTTACGGTGTCCACACCTTCTCGGACGGTAAGAAAACGCTTCAGGTGATTTTACTCGACACACGTACTTTTCGAGATCCACTTAAACGAAATTCCAAAACCAATAATTTGGACGGCAAATTTAAGAATGACTATCAACCAGACCCCACCAACAAGACCATCCTGGGCGACGCCCAGTGGCAGTGGCTTGAGAGCACTTTACAACAACGTGCCGATCTCCGAATCATTTGTTCATCCATCCAATTCGGCCATGAATACAATGGCTGGGAGTCATGGACAAACCTACCCAATGAACAGAAAAAAATGGTGGAGCTAATTAAAAAAACACAGGCCAACGGTGTTCTTTTTATATCAGGAGATGTCCATTGGGCGGAAATTTCAAAGAGGAACTTCCAAGGCCTCTATCCAATTTACGACGTTACCGCCAGTGGCATCACGGAAGACTGGCACAATCTTGAACCTAATCGGTATCGCATAGAAAATGCCTTTCGAGACAATCATTTTGGCATGATCGAAATCGACTGGAAAAAGAAAAACCCAGAGGGGGTGATGCAAATCTTAAATGTCAACGGGAAATCAGTGATTCGCCACTCAGTGGCATTGAATGTACTTCAATTCGATCAAAAACCTGCAAACCAGACACGGTCCAATTGACTCGCGTCAAAGACAAATCGCTTGCCCGATACAAAAAAGGGGAAGCCGGATTTTGAATCCGCCTTCCCCTGTCTCAAAGTTCAAAATTTGTTTGTCAAGAATTGAAAACAATCAGCCAGAAACTCTAGTCCTCGATTGATACGACCTCGGCTCCCGCACGAGTTGCAAGTTGCTGGAAAACAACTTCGTTGATTGACTGAGTAACAAAGTGAGTTGAGCCATCGGCCAGAGTCACGTTAATGCCCTGAGGATGGTAACTACGGAAATCTTCAAAGTGACCGCCAGGATCATTGGGCGCATGATCCGCCGCTCCAACAATTCGAGCAAAGGGCTCATCCACTTCAGGAACCATCCCGACCCAAGAAATCTTTCCAAGGAGATTGATTCGCTCACCGACCATCAATGTATTACTGGTTCCGTCTGTAATGTCTCCCATTTTTATCACGCTATTACCGTAAAACAATCCATTTCCCTTCAACGGACTGTCTTCGATTTCGGAACTGCCGAATACACCTGAATAATTACTGCGTCCCACCATCAATTCTTCATGATCATGATCGTCGTCCGAACTCGGCGGCTGGTCGTGTAAATCATGATCATCGTGATCGTCGTGGTCATGTTCAACATGTTCGTCAAGATTCACCACAGGCAAATCGATTTCAGAAGGACACTGGTAAGCCGGAACTACTGTTTCAATTGTATGAATATGAGCACCATCATCGATCGCAACATTGAAATCAATTTGATTGTAAAGATTGTTCTGCTCCATAAACGGCAGAATGTAAGCCGACCATCCCCAACCAGGTTCGTCGTCCGCAATTAGCGGGTTACCTGTTTTCCAGCCTGGAGGAAGCGTCTGAAATGCGCTCTCGTAATTCATAATCGCCAGACCTTGCTGACGACTGTTGTTAGCACATGATATTCGTCTGGCAGCTTCGCGTACTTGCTGTACCGCTGGAAGCAGCATGCCAATTAAAATTCCAATAATTGCAATTACAACCAGCAACTCAACGAGCGTAAATCCGCTCTTCTTATTTTTGTAATTCATAACGCACCAAAATGATAAAGAAAAAAAGTCGAATCAAAAGTTTAATTCTGATTGCCCTAAAAGAATTTTAGGAGTCTAGTCACGAGAGATTTCTGATCATCGTTTTGGGTTCGACAAAGCGGTTAAACGCAATTTTATCGCGTCGAACATCTTCGGCAGCAGAACCAAAAACTATGAGCAGAACCCAAGTAGCATCGGGGGTGCGCGACCCGATTGCCTGAAATAGACTTCTTTAAGAAAGACCGGCGAGACGGAGATGATCTCCGACACACTTAAATCCTCTGGTGAGTGCCGATCGACGGCCGGTATATCGATTTGGAATTGAGCCAGCAAGCGACACAAAACGCAATCATGATCCAGTGCGGCGCCGTCCACAAATTGCTGGACAGGCATTAACGAATTTGACTGGTGTTCATGTGGAACTGAGCAACAGTCACCCGTCTCGGCATCACCGGCGGCAGTGTGATCGCCGCAAGGGTGGGAGTGACTAGACACCAACAGTCCGCTCAACGTGATCGACGTCACGATGAGTAGTTTTGTCATGTTGGCTGCAAATGAAACCACGGCAAACTTATCAATTGTTAAGATTGTGCGAACAATACCCCCCAATAGTACGCATTGCCCCCTTCCAAGTTCAAGACAAAGAACCCAAATTCTTCAAAATCGACGCAGATCTCCTCAAATTACGCCGATTGTCCCTCCCTTGAGACTGAAATAGCCAGAATAACCGCTATCTCATCCAAATCGTTCAATTGCTGGCGGTCACCCGAGAATGGCAATCAAGCAGGGCACCACGCGATTTTCACAAGTACGCTTTTACAAATACGCAAATACGCGTTAAGCAGTGGCTTCAATTCTTTTTCTTTTTGGACTCAAACCGTTTCAACTTCTTGTTTAAATCCTCGGCCCCCAAACCGGCAATTGTCAATCTGGGATTGTGGGTCAATTCAAGATCTTTGTAAGCGACTCGCTGGGCAGGGCCACCATGGATTTGCAACGCAATCAACCCCGTGAGTTCGCCATCGGGATCTTCTAAAGCGACGGTGATTCGACCATTTACCGCCAGCCAAATTCGATGATCAACGACAAGGATTTCATAATCATTCCAATCTTCCTGGCGAATATGTTCTTCATCTGAATCCTCATTGCGTGCCAAGATGCCACGACCATGCTCATGATACAACGAGCCCCACCATCCTTTTCCCACATCCGCCTGATAGCCGACAGCTTGCCCCGATGCTTTGACCTCAGTTGATCGGAATTGAATTCCAGCATTTGCCGAATACGGCACCTGTTTTACTTTGAGCTTAAGACGAAAGTTTTTTACCGGAATCTTGGAATACAAAAATTGATTCCCATTAATTTTGGCATCCCCACCGGTACCGACAATTGCTCCGTCTTCGACAGACCATAGATCCATATCCTTGGCGTGCCACCCTCCAAGGTCGTTTTGGTTAAAAAAGAACTGGTCTTTCTTCGACTTTGCTTCGACTTGACGACCTGTGTCCTGAGCGTCAGCCGTTTCTGTCGAAACGAAACCTATCAACACGACCCCTGCCAGAAGAACAAACCCATTCGACCGAAAACAAAACCACATTGCTGAATTGACAAGTTGAATCATCGTCTTTTCCAAAAAAATGCCTCATGACTACCATGAAGCATTAGAGCGTTCTCAGGAACAGACCGCAAACATCGCTTACCAAACGAACCTGGCGATCATCAATTTAAACTCACCTGATTGGTTGTATTCTCAGACAAATTCCATCTCCGGATCACATTCAATTGAGCCGGCGTCACCACACCAATTGGCTTGTTACTTCCATCGACTACAACGAGATGCTGAACGCTGGGGTCTTTCGCGAACAACTGCTCTGTTGCAAAACAAGTGAGATCACTTGGCACAGTTAGTACAGGTGAAGACATATGTTTCGTCACTTGATAAAATTTGGTCTGATTTCCGCGACGCAATCCATATTCATCGACTTCAAAGATTTCATCTAATACAGACTCGTCGTGATTGGCGAGACGCTGGTTCAACTTCAGGTACCGATGGATATCTGCTTCGGTCAAAATTCCAATGCAACTTCCCAGACGATTAATCACGGGAGCAGCCGTCGCTCGAGCCGCAGTCAACGCCGTTATAGCATCGGACATTTGATCGTAATCGTGTACTGGCACGATATGCGACATTGCCGACGTGACAAACGGGGATTTTTCAAACCGGTGCCTTAGACCGTAAGAAGCAGCACTGACGGGTTTATGCCACCCGTCGGTTGTCGACTCAGACGAACTCTGCTTGGCAGGCTCTTTTGCATTTACCTTCACACTCAAGACAGGGCATTTCGAATGTCGAATAACGTATTCTGACACACTACCCAGAATCCACCTCACCAAGCCGGCACGATTGTGAGTCGCCATAATGATTAGATCGCAATTTTGTTCATCAGCTAATTTCACAATCTCAGGGCCTGGGTTTCCTCTTAAGAATTCATGCCGATACTTGACCTCTGAATCCGCAGGAACAACCTTACCAAACTCGGTCTGCTCCTGAACGATTAATTCATCAATTTCGGGGCGAACGTAGTAAGTCGTAGGAGGCAAAGGAGGAATGGCGACATAACAAAAAATCAGCAACGCCTCATTTTTTTTCGCCCACGAAGACGCCAAGTCGACCGCGTCTTGGCAGTTTTTAAAATCATCGATCGGTACAAGAATTTTCCGAATGGCATTCATTGCTTTCCCCTAGAGTTGATAAGTTCGCTTACGCATTATCCTTAAGCAAATCGAATGCCAAACAAAAAAGCTAACGACTTAGCGGGAGTATCTGCACTAATTTTTGCCACCATTCGCGAGTGCTGTGCGACATCACTCGGTGCGCCCCCGTCAACGCGCGCGATAACGCATCAAACTTCCCCAATGAGACCATTCATTTGCCAACTAATGCGCCCCCAGCGGGGAACTGAAAACGCACGCTAGCCAACCGAAAAATAATCCCCGAATTAGACGATTTGCCTTGTAAGCCGGAGAGCTCAATGCACCAACGACTTCTTGCAAGACTTATCGATAAATTACTTCCGCTCATCTCATTCTCTTGACCTGCAAAAAAAAATGCACTGATTTAAACATCAGTGCATCATTTTCAATTAAAAGGTCGAGATGTCTTTCAAGACCAATCGTGCAAGACCTCTCCAGCAACTCGAGCCCGTTCTACTTGGCTCCGAGAGAGGCAGTCTTAGCAGGTTTCGCCGAACTCAAATCGAAGCGATCAAGGTTCATTACCTTGTTCCAAACTGCAGCAAAATCTTGGACAAACTTTGCATTGCCGTCTTCACACGCATACACTTCAGAAATCGCTCGTAATTGTGAATTCGATCCAAACACTAGATCGACTCCAGTTCCAGTCCACTTTAAGTTACCCGTTTTTCGATCTCGCCCCTCATACACACCAGGTTGAGTCGAAGACTTTTCCCACTCCGTCTCCATATCCAGCAGATTGGTGAAAAAGTCATTGGTAAGCGTTTCCGGACGCTCCGTGAAGACTCCCAACGGCGAATTGTCAAAGTTCGCATTGAGCACCCGCATTCCACCAAGTAGGACAGTCATTTCAGGAGCAGTCAACGTTAACAAATTCGCTCGGTCCACCAATAATTCTTCAGGCATTCGGGAATATCCCTTGCGAAAGTAATTAGTAAATCCATCAGCAGTTGGCTCTAACGCCGCAAACGAATTTACATCCGTCATTGCCTGAGAAGCATCGGTACGTCCTGCAGTAAATGGAACCGTGATTTCATGCCCTGCATTTTTTGCGGCCGTTTCAACTCCCACACACCCCCCTAGGACAATCAGGTCGGCAAGCGACACTTGCACGCCGTCCTTTCGCGACTGATTAAAATCCTTTTGGATCTTTTTTAAGACATTCAAGACTTCCTCAAGCTTGTTTGGCTGGTTAACAGCCCAGTTCTTTTGAGGTGACAAACGAAGTCTTCCCCCATTCGCACCACCTCGCTTATCTGTTCCTCGAAACGTAGAAGCCGAAGCCCACGCCGTTGATGTTAATTGAGAGACCGACAGTCCGGATTCCAGCAACTGTTTCTTCAGCAGTGAAATTTCCTGTTCCCCAACCCGTGAATAGGTGGCAACCGGAACGGGGTCTTGCCACAACTGCGGTGCCGGTACGAGAGGGCCCAGACATCGTGAATACGGTCCCATATCGCGATGCGTTAGCTTGTACCATGCTTTCGCAAAGGCAGCGGCAAATTGATCTGGATTGTCATGAAACCGCTTAGAAATCGGTCCGTAATTCGGATCCATTTTCAAAGCAAGATCCGTAGTGAACATGATCGGAGCATGAGACTTATTCGCATCGTGTGCGTCGGGAACAGTCCCCTCAGCAGCGGCATCTTCCGGCGTCCATTGCCAACCACCACCGGGACTTTTCGTTAATTCCCAATCATAGCCAAACAGATTATCAAAATAACCATTCGACCATTCAATAGGTGTCGTTGTCCAAGCGCCTTCAAGACCACTGGTAATCGTGTCATCTCCGTTGCCAGTTCCATAATTATTTTTCCAACCGAACCCCTGCTGCGACAGTGGAGCCGCTTCAGGTTCAGGGCCAACATGCTTACTTGGATCCGCAGCTCCATGTGCTTTTCCAAAAGTATGCCCACCAGCAATCAGTGCGACCGTCTCTTCGTCATTCATCGCCATCCGGCGGAATGTCTCACGAATGTCACGGGCAGATGCCAGTGGATCCGGTTTTCCATTCGGCCCCTGTGGATTGACATAAATCAAACCCATTTGTACCGCTGCCAGCGGATTCTCGAGTTCCCGATCACCCGAGTAGCGCTCGTCAGCTAACCACTCACTTTCAGGTCCCCAATAAATATCAGTTTCCGGCTCCCAAACATCGACGCGACCACCAGCGAAACCAAAAGTCTCAAACCCCATGGACTCAAGCGCACAGTTCCCGGTGAAAACCATAAGATCTGCCCAGGAAATTCGCTTTCCATATTTCTGTTTAATTGGCCAAAGAAGGCGTCTGGCTTTATCCAAGTTCGTATTGTCGGGCCAGCTGTTAAGCGGAGCAAACCGAAGAGTTCCCGAAGACGCACCACCTCTACCATCGGTGATTCGATAGGTCCCGGCGCTGTGCCAAGCCATCCGAACGAAGAGGGGACCGTAATGACCGTAATCCGCTGGCCACCAGTCTTGAGAAGTCGTCATGACTCCCACAATGTCTTTTTTTAATTCCGCAAGGTCGAGCTTCTTAAATTCCTCGGCATAATCGAAATTAACTCCCATCGGATCGCTCGCTGGCGAATTCTGATGCAAAATACTTAAGTTCAATTGCTCCGGCCACCAATCACGATTGGACATCACATCGCTTGCATCCCGACTCGGGACTACCGGTGCAGGGACAGTCGCCGTGGGAACGGATACCGGAATCGTTAAACCAGTCACCGGACACTTGCTTCCTGGCGGCATCTCGCTCCCATGAGCGGGAACGGCACTCAATTCCGACTTGCCAGAATCTTGAGCAAGCAAACACGGGTTAAAATTCAACAAACTTACCAACAGCAATGCTGTCAAAAATGCAGTCGCTCTCATTCTATACTCTCAAATTTCAAACAATGAAGTTTTGGAAATCACATCAGAACCTGGCATCAATTCTTACTTAATTGAACCGCAGAACTCGTTAAAATTCAATCGGCATCGTCCAGTTTTAAGGTTCTTTCAATCCGAGCAGCATAAACTGT
>Ga0214481_100171_pt1 | contig 32715 bp, 23 predicted proteins | sample M1_20Mar14CPVII9_4_FD_165057 | JGI IMG/M metagenome (GOLD analysis project Ga0214481, IMG submission 165057) | Marine eukaryotic communities from Monterey Bay, California, United States - M1_20Mar14CPVII9sort6BwellG10 | ecosystem: Environmental > Aquatic > Marine > Unclassified | place: USA...
TCGCCACAAGCAGATCGCCTTTGTCTAGCACATATTCTTCAGGCACTGGATCGTTGTGAAATCTTTGCTTATCTCCTCGATCCCTAAATCCCCCCTCTTCAAAGAAATTGCCGGGAGTTAAAAGGACGTACTTTCCGTTTGGTAGGAAGTTCTCGCTCTTGAAAGCAAATCCATGCTTGAGCTCAAACACCACACTGAGAGCTTTCCCCTCCCAGCCCATGGGATTGGTGACGGGATCGCCGAACATGTCGAGGAAGGTGGATTGGAGGAGGGTGTCGAGCTGGGCGAGGGCCTCGCGGCGCCGAGCCCGCAAGGCGTCCGCCGCATCCAGAATCCCCGCAATCCGCTTCTGCTCCGCAATCGGAGGGAGGGGGATTTGGGTATCCTTGATAATCTGATTGCTAATGTTTGGTTGTCCCCCTCCTACCCGCTTTGAAAGCCACTCTGGCACCTTCGTTCGAAGTGCATAAAAGAGAAACTGGGTATCAACCTTTCCGTTCTTGGGGATGATTGAACAAACCGCTTGGTTCGTAGTGGCTTCTATGCCAAGCTCTGCAATTCGTCCTACGGTTGCGCCATAAAGTGCAACCAACAGAGCCCCCTTTGGCACTATCTTAGCGGCCGATTCGTCAAGAGCTTCCTGCGTGATGTGTTCTTCGGTTTCGTGTATGACTTGCTCACGCAATTCACCTGACTTCACCCATGGAATCGTACCGCCAAAGTACCGACTTGCATTCGATCGCGACGGTGTACCGCCCGTTTGGGTATCGCAAAAGTCACGAATCTTATGTAGCTCCCACATCACTTCAACATCCCCTCCAACTCCTTCCGCCCCTGAGCGATCTCTTCCTCAATCTTCGCCAGTCGCTGAAGGATCTCCTGCGGCGGGTCATATTCAACCGCTTCGTAAACGATCTCTTTGTAGCGGTTGATGGAGAGGTCGTAGTCGTTGCCGGCGATCTCGTCCTTGGGCACGAGAAAACTCTGGTCGGTCCGGGCTCGCTCAGCTTCGTCATCCCGGTTTTGCCAGCGGGTGAGGATTTCGGCGAGGTCACTCTTGTCCGGCTGTGGTGTTCGCTTGTCGTCGAGCGAATAACCGTCGGCCTGCATGTCGTAGAACCAGACGTTGTCTGTGCCGCCCGAATTGGTCTTGGTGAAAAACAGAATCGCGGTCGAGACACCCGCATACGGCTTGAAGACACCCGAAGGCAGAGAAATAACTGCATCAAGCTTCTGATCTTCGACAAGGATCTTCCGCAGAGTCTTGTGCGCCTTGGATGATCCGAACAGCACCCCACTGGGAACAATGACCGCTGCCCGTCCACCGGTCTGCAGAAGACGCAGGAACAATGCACAAAACAGCAACTCGGTCTTTTTTGTCTTAACGACCTTCTGCAAGTCTTTTGCCGTGGACTCGTAATCAAGGCTGCCAGCAAACGGTGGATTGGCAAGGATCAGTGAAAATCGCTCCGCGTCGTCTTCATCTGCCTGAGCCAGTGAGTCCCTGTACTGGATGTCAGGATTCTCAACCCCATGCAAAAGCATGTTCATGCTACCAATGCGGAGCATGGTGGAATCAAAGTCATACCCATAAAAAGTTCCGGAGTTGAACTTGGAGCGACTTTCCTCGTTCTGGAAAATCGCATCACCGTGTTGATTCATCAGATACTCGGATGCTGCATTTAGAAAGCCCGCAGTACCACAGGCCGGATCACAAATGGTATCCCCAGGAGTGGGAGCAGTCATGTCGACCATCAGTTTAATAATGTGACGTGGTGTTCGGAATTGACCGCTCTGTCCCGCTGAAGCAATCTTGCCAAGCATATACTCGTACAGATCACCCTTGGTGTCCGCATCAGCCATGTCGATGCTGTCGAGTTGATCCACCACATTGGCCAACAGTCGAGCGGATGGCATCATAAAGATGGCATCTTTCATGTGGCGGACATACGTGGAATCCGTTTGGCCCTCTTTTTTTCCCAAATTCTTGATAAACGGAAAGACTTCGTTCTTAACCGTTTCGAACATTGTCTCCGGAGCGGTCTCCTTAAATCGCGACCACCGGAGATGGGCCTGTTCAGATTCGAAAATCGGATCCTCAATTGGCTGGCCAGTCCGATTGGCTTTGTTTTCGCGAAGCGTGTGCAATTCATCCAATCGCTTGATAAATAACAGGTAGGTCAGCTGCTCAATGACTGACAAAGGGTTGGAGATTCCTCCAGCCCAGATTGCCTCCCAAATGCTATCAACCTTGGTTTTAAGTTCACCGGTTATCATGTGCAATTCAATTCCATTGTTTACCAAGCACTTTACTTGCTGGGGATATCTAATTTGAAAAGATCTTAACGAACGACCCGTATTTCAAGATTCTGCAATTATCTTCCCAAGCACTTAGCCTATAAGTTCCACTACAACTAAATTCAGCGGGGAAGCCGCAGAAAACTAAACCAAAGTCCACATTCGCAAACAGTGATTAACCAATTCAAATGTGTCAATTCAAGTCATCTCGTTACAAGAAGAAGCAATTGTAACATGACGCAAGTGATTGGCAATTGAGCGCAGGAATTAGATACTCCGCTGAGTAGTTTCATACAGACAATCACTCATTAGTTAGCCACGTAGTGAACACCCACCTCAATGAGTTGCAGGGCAATTCGTATGGCATGCCAAAATCAGTTTGTATGACATGCCATATTAACTCGTTTATGAGAATTCGACTAAAATATCCAAGCCTTTCAATTCGCTTCTGCTTGGTTTTATTGGATTAGGAGTGCCACCAAAAAAGTGTGGGTCCTTCCAGAGCCGTTTGGGCAATTCGTGCGGGCAGAAGGTATCAATATTTCCACACACAGTCCGACGGAAGTGCACGGGGGTCAGGGGGCGGTTTGTCGGAATTTGCCAAAAAGGATAAAATATCAATTGCACGGCGGCGGTTGCAACCGTTTGCCGATTCTCAATGCCTTGCGTTCGGCGAGCCGTGCATTTTCTTATTTTTGCAGGGCGAAATCGCAGGGCACGCAATGTACGAACGCGCTATCTCAATTGCCGAGGAAATGATCGCAAGATTAGAGGAGGGAGCTACCAAAGAGTCCTTCGCAGATATAACTGCTCTGTCAATTGACTTTTGTGAGTCGATTCCAGCAAGTATTAAGCATGGGCTCATTCCACTCGTATTTTTTGAGCATAACAGACAACAGATCTCGGATGGGCATGCTAAACATCTTTTACAGATCAATCAATCTAATCAGACACGAGCATTCATTTACGATCAGGTTACTCATCCAAGTAACAAGCTCGCGAACAATATTGCTTCAAGTTTCGAGTACGCATTTTCTGACCCGTACCGCGATGGAAAACATTTTGAAAGCGGGATGCTTTGGTTTCATGAATACACAGGCACAGAGTCTCATACTGGAATTGATGGCAATCCTCATCAATGGAAAGTCGTCAAACAACGGTTTTCACCATCCGAAAAAGACGGAGCTAAGTTTATTGGTGTTCTTAAGCAATGGGTACGCTATTTGGGTTCATTCCAAACGTCGAAAGAAAATGGGGAAGCGACCATTGGGCTGCAAAACGACTGCTCGGCTTCTTTGAATAATAATGAATCGCAATTTGATAAATTACCTAGATCCCAAAAACTGGCTTATCTTGCCGCGGAATACGCGGAAATTACATTGGGGAAGGAGCTTAAAGATAAAGAAGCGTGGGATTATCTCAATAATTACGGCTTCGGGGATTACGATCACCTCAATGAATACCAGCTTCCGTCAATAGATACTTTTAGCACCTATCTCTCGCGCGCGAGGAAAGCACTCGGAACAAGGAGATATACGAGAAAGCACGGCCGCTTCGGAAGAAGCATCATTGATACTTCAGGCCGGCAGTTGAATCTGATCAAATCTGATCAAATCTGATCAAATCTGATCAAATCTGACTGAATCTGACTGAATCTGATTTTTTGAAAAATCTTGAACCTGCTTGAAACCCGCTGAAAGGCGGGTTTTTTCGTATCAAAGCTAAATCTGAATCTGACTACCAATAGTCAGATTCGTGGTAGGTAATCGCCGGCGTTTGTAGCGGGCGAATTCAGACCCTTTCAGAGAGCTAGAAAATGCAAACAGAGAAAAAACATTCGGATAATTCTATTCGATTATTGGATGTTCAGGCCGTCGCCAAAATGCTGGGAGTATCTTCCCGTCACATCTACCGTTTAGCAGACAGTGGAAGAATGCCTGAACCGGTCAAACTCGGAGGCGCTGTCAGGTGGGATCTCCATGGAATCATCATCTGGATTGAAGCCGGTTGCCCAGGCAGCGGAACTAAAGGAGGCAGCCGATGATTTTCAAAGAACACCGATTAGCGCAATCAGGATGCTTAGACCGAGCAGATTCGGCAAAGTACCTATCAATTTCCATTCGCCTACTGGATACGCTGGTCGCCCGCGGTGACCTGTCCAGAGTTAAAATTGGACGAAAGACACTATTCCGAATTCCTGATCTGGATCAATTTATTGAATCGAGAATTGAACGGTCGGAGGTGAAACGATGAAACACTCTGCCCCACAAACCGGAAAGTTCAAGAAACTGGTTCGATCACTAAGGCCATTAATTGACTGTGAAGCTGTCAGCCTTGATTCCATTGTCGTTGGCATTCTCGAGCGTCTGTGGCATGCCACGATCGTGAATGCGCCCAGCGGCGACATTGGCAAGCTGGATGATGAAACACTTTGCGAACTGGTAGGTTGGCACTCCGATCCCTCAACTCTAATTGAGGCACTTATTGCAACCGGTTGGCTAGATGAGTGCGAAACTCACCGACTGATAATTCACGATTGGAACGAACACGCTCCGTCATTTATCAAAGGCACGTTATCCGCAGCCAAACGTAAGTTCGCATTTCAAACAAAACTAGACATAACCCAACCAAGCCTGACCCAACCAAACCTAACCAGTATGGTGCAAACTAAGGGAGTGTCTAAGGATGTTCCTAAGGAAAGCGAAGATCTAGCTATTTTCAATGCTTTCTGGGATGCCTACCCGAGCGGAAGAAAAACAGGAAAGAGAGCTGCCGAAGAAGCTTTTAACAAAGCGGTAAAAAGCGGTGCAAGTCCGTCCGCGATCATCGCAGCTGCAAAGGAATATGCGGCGAGCGATATCGCTCAGAGCCAATACGTCAAGTCTCCTGCGAACTGGCTAAATGAAGGTTGTTGGGAAGACGACCGAGCAGCTTGGCAAGACTCCAAAGCCAAACGCTTGTCAGCCGGCGAGCTAACACTTGCGGAGGGTCAGCTGTGAGCGAAATTGATAAAAGTAAGGTGCAATTCGCATTTGCCGGATTGGCAGAATTGTTTGATAAGAAGATGCCAATAACGACACAACGTTTGTATCTGATAGCGCTCGAAGATCTCGGAACAGAACGAATTGTGCAGGCCTGTAGAATCGCGATGAGCGCTTGCAAATTCTTCCCCAAACCTGCAGAACTTCGTGAACTGGTAAAGCTTCCAGAGGACGACATAGAACATCGAGCACAGTTAGCTTGGCAGGCTGTGAAAGAGCATGCGATCGGTCGTATCGTCCACACAGGCAAACCGCTCGATTTTCAGGATCCCATCACCAATGCCGCCGTTCGAGAGGTAGGTGGTCTCAATTATCTGGCACTTCAAGGCACTGATACAGAGCACGAAAAATATACTAGGCCAAGGTTTCTCGAAGCGTATAAAAGGCTCGCCAGCTGTTTCTCATTACCGCCCAGCAAGACTGTGCCGCTAAAATCGAGGGTAACGAAACAGAAAGAACCCATATTAATTCCGTGTCCTTATAAAGTCGAACCAAGAATCAAACACGCTCCGGCAGGTATCGCCAAAGGTTTGGCTAAAAAGATCTCAATCCGAGCCCCCAAAGACGAGTGAAGGTGCGATCAAAAAGAGCTACATCGGCTACCAGCAAATCAAGGTTTGAAAATTTCGCTTAACGACATACATGCGATAATGCGGACTGTTAATACCCTGATTAGCTTTGCTTTGTTTTCTTAAACGGCTATACATAAAGGCGGCTGCCGGATGCGCGAACATCCGACAGCCAGTCTACCCAACTAACAAGGAGTTGAATGAACAGTGGCAAGTATAAACCAAACAAAACGTAACGGCGCAACCTGTTGGCAAATCTGGGTCAATATTGAATCAAATCGACGGCAAATTTGGCTTGGTAAAATTAGCAAATCTCGTGCTAATGAAATTTATTCATACGTAAAGCAATTAGAGGGTGCGGCTCAGACTGGCACTTCGATTTCTCCACTGGTCTCAGCCTGGCTTGACTCAACAAGTGATCGCTTCTACTCCAAATTAGTATCTTCCGGTTTGGTTAATCCGAGGTGCTCGCGAACCATCAGAGAGTTCTTCTCGGAAAGACTGGCAAAGCTCAATTGCAGCGTGCGAACGAGAGATATATACCAACGCGCCCACGATAAGTTCTATGATTACCTAGAAGGTAAAAACCCGCTACTTCGTGATTTCTCTCCTGAAGCTGCACATGACTTTTACCACGTGTTTTTAGTCGAACTTGAGATAGCGGATACATACAGGAACAAGACGGCTAGAATTATCCGTGAATTCTTCGGCAAAGCAGTAGAATTTGAATTAATCAATCGAAACCCATTTCGGGGCATCAAAATTTCCTCTAATGCTGACCGCTCCCGGCAAGTGATGATTGACCGAAAGTCCATCCATGAGATCATCGGCAAGGCAAGCGATATTCGCTGGAGATGTTTGTTAGGCTTCGCGGGTCTCTGCGGATTAAGAACGCGAAGTGAAATTGCTGCGATTCGCTGGGAGAACGTTAACTGGGACGACAACACAATGATCATCCCGAAGGGTAAAACCAAACAGCGAACCTGCCCCATTTTCGGCGACTTCCGACCTTACCTTGAAGACTACCATGCGCTGGCCATTTCAAATGACCCGCTGACTGTACTTCAAGGACCGGTCTTTCCGAATTGCCCAAGTCAGACGCAATTAACGGCGAGATTGAATCGAACTGTTGCAAAAGCTGGACTTCAGCCTTGGCACAAACCCTGGATCAACCTCCGCTCCAGTTGTGAAAGTCACTTAATCCTCGTTGATCGCTTCGATATCGAAACTGTCTCCGCATGGCTGGGCAATTCCCCGAACATCGTGCGTAAGCACTACCTGCAATTCATTGGCGAAGATATTGATCGGGCGGCCGGTGTTAAAAAGTTTGCAAATAGTTTGCAGCACACAGGAGAATCGGGGAGCACACCAAAAGAAAAACCCGCTTTTTCACGCATGGTAGAGCATGAAAAAGCGGGTCAGTACACCTGAGAGGATTCGAACCTCTAACCTTCGGTTCCGTAGACCGATGCTCTATCCAATTGAGCTACAGGTGCGCAGTTGTGGTGAAATGGAATCTTCCACGACCACTAATATATCGGTACCAACCTTTATCGTAAAGTGCCGTCTTCAGCTTGAATGTTCGCGAGCAATTTTCTCAAAGGAATAAAAATAATGCCTATTTCTGGCCTTAAACCTTCCTGACCAGACGCGAGCCATAAAACTCAAACCCCTGAAACGACGATTTTCATCCAGCAATCCGATGCGCAACCAAAAGAAAAGAGCGTGCTGAGGGATCAGCACGCTCCAATTTTTTTAGCTTCCGTTACTCAGAACTAATTGCAGCACCGATGACTTCGGCACAAACTTACGATCCGACTTCCGAGTGCTCGAAGGCCGCAGCATCGCTTTGCACAGCAAGCCGATTCGTTGTCACAACAAGCTGCAGCAGGTCCGCAACCGTTGTTACAACCACAACTCTTGACTGGTACCTGAACTGTTTTCGCAACTCGCTTACAAACCTGAACCTCAACCTCTTCGGTGTAGGTTTCAGGAACACAAACCGTGTATTCCTGAGTTTGTGTTCGCTGCTCACACTTCATAACGGTAACTTCACGGGTTCGTGTCTCTGGAACGCAAACGGTTACCGGGACTTCCCGAGTTCGAGTTTCCAAACGACACTTACGGACAGGAACCGTACGGGTTTTAGTTTCGCAAACCATTTTGCAAACTGGGACCTGACAGGTCTTCGTTTCCATTCGCGTTTTCATGACCTTGCAAGTACGTGTTCGGGTTTCCGGACGGTACTTACAAACAGCCACTTCACGCGTTTTGGTTTCGCAAACCATTTTGCAAACAGCAACTTCGCGAGTCCGAGTCTCAATTCGACAACGTCTCACGGGTACCGTTCGCGTCCGAGTTTCCCGACGCATTTTCGTGCAAGGAACCGTACGAGTGCGTGTTTCGCACTTCATCTTGGTTACTGGAACGGTTCGCGTCTTGGTTTCACAAACCATTTTGCAAACTGGAACTTCGCGTGTTCGCGTTTCAACTCGGCACTTCTGCACTTTGACCATGCGAGTTTTGGTTTCGCAGGTCATCTTGGTGCAAGGAACCATTCGAGTTTTAGTCTCGCATCGCATGCGTGTTACTGGAACCGTCCGCGTTTTTGTTTCGCAGCGAACTTTGGTGCATGGAACTATGCGAGTTCGTGTTTCGCAACGCATCTTGGTAACGGGAACCTCACGAGTTTTCGTCTCACAACGATACTTCTGACAAGTCAGCGTTCTCGTTTTGACTTCCGGCTTCATCGTAGTCCGCTTGACCATTCTCGTCTTTGTTTCAGGAACACAGACGGTAACCTGGTAAGTGTACTCCTGAGGAACCTGCTTCATCACAGTCGCCTCGTAAGCCACTTCTTCCTTAACTACGTTAGGAACCCAAACCCGCTTTGTCATGGTCTGGCAAGCCGTATCGCAACCAGTGGAACAACCGCTTGAGCAACCATTTCCGCATGAACTGCTTCCGCAGCTGAGACGCGAAAACAACCGACAACGGCTCTTAGTACCGCAAGACGAAGCCACCTGGCAAGTCGTCGTTTCCCATGCACCTTTATCGACACATAGGGTTTTGTGGCGAGTCACTGTCTCAGGCACACACACCATTCGAGTACCTGTGCGATCTTCAGTTTTAGGAACCATCACTGTGCAGGTCTCTTCAACTTCAGTCGTCTCAGGGACACAAACCGTATAAGTTTGCGTGATTTCTTCGGTGTAAGGAACCCGAACCTGATAAGTCTGTGTCACGTTCTCAGTGTAAGGAACCGCAACTTGATACGTCTGCTCGACGTTTTCAGTGTAGGGCACGCGGACCTGATAAGTTTGCTCAACGTTCTCAGTGTAAGGAACCGCAACCTGGTAGGTTTGCTCAACTTGAGTCGTTACCGGCACGCGAACCTGATAGGTCTGCTCTACCTCTTCCGTGTAAGGCACACGAACGCAATAAGTCTGTGTCACCATTTCCTTAACAGGTTTACGCACCTGATAAGTTTGAGTGACTTCTTCTGTGTAAGGTACACGCACCTGATAAGTTTGCTCGACGTTTTCTGTGTAAGGTACACAAACCACGTAAGACTGAGTCACTTCCTCGGTGTAAGGAACCTTGACGTTGTAAGTCTGAGTTACCATCTCGCGAACAGGAACTCGGACTTGGTAATTCTGAGTCACCATTTCCTTGTAAGGAACCATCGCGGTGTACTCTTGCGTCTGCTCTTCGGCGTATGGTACGCAAACCTGGTACGTCTTTTCAACCATCGAAGTGACAGGCCGACGGGTCTGATACTCCATGGTCACGTTTTCAGTGTAAGGAACCTTTACGGTGTAGTTCTCAGTCTTCATTGAAGTCTTTGGAACCATCACGGTGTAAGTTTGTGTTTCCTTGGTTGGTACCTGAACGTTAACAGTGCACTCTCGTGTACGTGTCTCTTTGTTCATTCTTGTACGTGTGACCGTTCGCATCTCCGTCATCATTTGGTTTTCATAAACCGTACGAGTCACAAAACGCACTTCCTGGCCACAACAATCATCGCCAGCGGTGGCACCACCGTTGGCTGCGGGATCAACAACAGATCCGCCATAGCAATCACCACAGGGATTGGCCACTTGACCACATCCATGCTGTGTCCCAGCGTTGACATAGGGTGTCGAAATCGCGAATGCAATTACAACCAACATGCCCAACAAACGTTGCGACATAAAGAACCTCCTCAGAACATAAAAGCCTAAACTTCAATCTGACGAACGCGCCGTAGCGTCCTGTTTATCCCAGTTGAAAATCAAAGAACCAGTGAGTCACACTCTCTTGCTGTTCCATCAGCATGAACGCACGTTTTCTTGTTAGTTTGGGCATTTTAGCCGGCCCTGACAGGCTGTCAATCACCTAAAACCGGTGTTTTTTAGCTACTTTCTATAGAGGTTCGATTTTGACTAACCCGCACACCCAGCCCCCCTCTTTTCGACTATGAAGGGAGCCAAAAGATCACAAAATCCTCCGCCGTCAAAAATCGCACGTCCGGATGTCAATCATCCAAATCGAACAATAAAGAACTGAGATCTTCGGTCTCGTTCTCCAAAGCCGTTGCAGCGGCAGGAGAAAGTGTCGGATCTGTTTTCACGGTAACAGTCGTCTGATGTGCCTCTCCGTCGACTTTTAGACGAACTAGATAGGTGCCTGAATTCGCCGACGAGCGAAAACGCCCACCAGAATCTCGACGCAGATCCCATTGGAGCATGTGAAGCCCCTTTGTCTTGGGAGCCTCAAACGTCTTGATGGTTTCCCCTTTGAGGTCTTGAATCTCCAGCTCGACTTGCCGGGCATTCTTGCCCAGGGAGTAGGCCACAACAGTACCGGTTTCAGGATTGGTCCCGACAAATCGCCGAGTCCCACTGAGACCTCGACTTGGTTTCCGTTGCCAGCGAACCGCATCCTTCACATCGTAGAGCTTGGAATCCTCTTCTAATGAATCGACAGATAACTGACGAAGCACCGAGAGGTCACCAACCCATAGACTACGACCATGGGTTGCAGCGACAACTTCCCCCGCGGTCGGATGAATCGCAAATTCGTGAACAGAAACCGTTGGCAAACCACCTTTGATTCGTGTCCAAGTTTTCCCTTGGTCGATCGAGTACCAAGATGAGAATTCACAACCTAGCAATAGCAGGTTTTCATTTTCTACGTCTTCACGAAGCACTCGAGCCGAACCAGCGGTGCTTGGCAAATTATCGGTTAACGAATCCCAGGTTTTGCCGTAATCATTAGACACAAACGCATAGACGCCGTCGTCATTACTGCGGTGTCCATCCATTGTGATGTAGCAGCGTTCCTTTTTAAATCGCGACGCCTCAATTGAACTAACCCAACGTGGCCCCGGCATATAGCTCGCTAGTGATTTCTCTCCAACCGGCCCAACGGCTTTTTCAGGCTCTTCACCCGAGTCTGCCGCTGCCGCAGTTTTTTGACCTACTTCTTCACTCGTCTCCACTACGGACTGACCCTTCATTTTTTTCGACAACTCGAAATCCATGGTGAACGAGCCACCATTGATATCGACTTCACCGGCGTATTTACTGCCATTGACGGTTCCAGCTAGTTCAAGCGTAAACTCGTCACCATCAGCAACAAGGGTTAATTGTTTCGTTTCAGGATCAAAACTCCCGCTATTGATTTCGCGTTCGCCCCTCGAGGATTCAAAAACCCCCGTAATTTCTGTGTTGGATTTCCGCGCAAGTGTCACGGTAAAATCCTGTTCGCCGTTGGGAGACATTAATAGCCCGGTCCATAATCCGCTGACCGCATCATCAGCCGCTTTGGCTTCAGCCTGGTTCTCTTGGCGATTTTTGGATTGCATCTTCTTCGTATCAGCACCTTTGGCTTCACCCTTGTCTGACTTTTTGGCGTCAGCATTTTTCGCTGCATCTGCAGCAGCTTTCTTTTGCTTGGCTTTTTCGTTTTTAGCCTTCTCTGCCTTAGCCTTCCCTGCCTTAACCTTCTCTGCCTTAACCTTCTCTGCCTTAACCTTCTCTGCCTTAGCTTTTTCTGCCTTAGCCTTTTCTGCCTTAGCCTTTTCTGCCTTAGCTTTAGCTTCGTCAGCCTTCATCTTTTCCGGAGTTACAGCACGCTTCCCGAAGAACTCAACCTCTAGCTGACCGCCGTTAATTTCCAACATTCCAGAAATTTCGTTTCCTGAAACTGTCCCCTTAAATTCGAGATCAAATTCCTCACTGGATGATGAAATCAACAGCCTCTTGGTTTTCGAGTTGAAAACCGCGTCTTCGATTTCCGAATCGCCCAACTGGGAAGTCACCTGCCCAGTTACTTTGGAATCTTTGCCTTGGGCAAGGACGAGCGTAAACTCTAGTCTCCCGCCTGGCACGTTTTCATCTTCGATTACGCATTTCCAGTCGCCCGAAATCGGATCGTCAAGATTTATCCGCTCAACGGTTCGGCTAGACTCACCGGAATACTGGACGCTCGCCGTCAACAGCGAAACCGGCCCCAATTGCATTCCCAGTTTTGGATCTTTCTTTTTTCGAGTTGCTTCGATATCAACTTGGAATTGCCCACCCCCGGCTGTCATCTCGCCGTTGAACTTTCCGTTCTTAATGGTTCCGGAGTAATCACGACTACCGCGTTGGCTTTCAACCGAAAAGGACACCGCACCACTGGAGGCGTTGTAGGTTCCTTCGCTGATCTCTTGCGCGCCACGAAACCCGCCGATCTCTCCAGAAATCTTTCCATCGGTTAATTTCAAGGTGAAATTAAATTCTGCACGATCCTCAGGGATTCGATCCGAGATCATTCGGCCTTGCCAATCTCCCGAAACGGCGTCCGTTTTTGAATCGCCAGCAGGCTTACTGTCCGTTTCCTCTTTTTTCGGTGGTGTTTTCTCCGCCGGTTTTTCTTCTTCCTTCTGTTTAGGTTGGAAAAACAGTGGTTCCCAGTTATTGCCTCCGTCTTTAGTCATCCAAACGGCGCCGTCTGTCGTTCCGACATAGATGACCCCTTCTTCAGCGGGAGACTCTGAAATTGCACTTCCCGCACCACGGTCGGTATTGGTGATCTCAGGTGAAATTCGTTTCACTCCGTCGCCTTTTTTCAGGGAACGAAGTACGTAATTTCCAGCGCTGTAATGGATCTGTGAATTGTGAGGCGAGAGAATATACGGCGTCTTCCAGTTAAATCGGAATTTCACGCCTCGCTCCCGCGGGCGAATGAAACCGCGAGCACCTGTTTCAAGGTGAATCCGTCCCATTCCTCCGTTTTGGCTCTCGTAATAAATTTGCGAGGGATCATTAGGATCGGAAAGTGTTACAAATCCATCGCCACCTCCCACACTAATCCAGTCTGAGTTAATTGGGCCACTGCCATTTTTGCCACGGGAAGGTCCTCCCCAACTCCCGTTGTCCTGAAGACCGCCATAAACATTGAAATCTAAATTTGAATCAACGCTGGCATGATAAAATTGCCCGATCGCTACGTGGTTGTAGTGATCCCAATGTTCCATTCGATCGCGGGTCACATGCACACCGCCGTCATTTCCAAGAATCATATGACGCGGGTCTTTATTGTCGATCCATAGTGCGTGATGATCGACGTGAATTCCATCGCTTCCACCGTCACCGGTAAACGTCTCTCCTCCATCACTCGAACGGTAGAGACTTGTTCCACAAACATAAATATTATTGCGATCCAGTGGATCAACTTGAATGTTACTGTAGTACATCGGACGCGGATTGAGCGAGTTGATTCGACTCCACGATGTTCCACCATCTTTGGAAAGATAAATACCACCGTATTCATATCCATCGGGACCTTGAGTGTCTTGCAGGTTAGCTGCCTGGCCACCTAAAGTTCCTGTGAAATCATTCCGCCGATTTCGCGAACTGGACGTACTTTTCGATTCTGGTTTTTTGCCAAGTTCCAAATTAATGTCAACCAGTTTTCTCTCTCTCGAGACTACGAGTTTGACAGTCTTTCCGGCAGGGCGTTTGTGAATTTCCTTTAGCATTTCCGAATAAGATGGGACCACTCGTCCGTCAATCGAAGCGACGATATCGCCAGCCTTCAAGCCGGCTTTATCACTTGGCCCGTCTTTGGTAACCGAGACAATTTTCGCACCAAGCTCCGCGTCTTCGCCGCGAAGTCCCGCAAAAGAATAGTTCTCTGGTTCTTTTGCGATTTTTTCTGATTCAACAATCGCGACAACATACTTTGGATCTTTCTCGTAAAAGTCCAATCCAATTCGTCCCATCTTACAAGTTGGCAACCCTTTGGTTACCCGCTCAAACGACTCACCACCATCGGTGGACTTGTAAATCCCTGCTCCGGCACCAAACCGTTGCTCAGGATCATTTCCATCAAATCCATCCCGCTTTCGCTCGTAAGTAGCCACCAAAAGGTGATCTGGATTTTTCGGATTTAGTTGAACGTCAATCACGCCGGTGGTGTCATTAACAAACAACACCTTTTTCCAAGTCTTGCCACCGTCGCTCGTTTTAAACAAACCTCGCTCGGGGTTAGGTCCCCAGAGACGCCCGAGAGAACCGACCCAAACCACGTCCGGATTTTCTGGATGGATCGCTAAAGCACCGGTTTGAAATGTATCTTTCAGACCCATGTTTTTCCATGTCTTACCACCGTCCACCGACTTATAGACTCCGTCTCCCCAGGAGACACTGTTCCGCGGATTAGATTCACCGGTTCCCACCCATACGATGTCGGGGTTACTCGCTGAAACCTGAACGTCGCCAATCGACACCGTTGCTTCGCTGTCAAACTGGTGCTCAAACGTGTTACCGTCGTTGGTTGTTTTCAACAGCCCGCCGGAAGCGGTTGCCGCCCACCAAGTCGAATGATCGTGTTCGCTAACCGCAATGGCTGTGATCCGTCCGCCCATATTGGCCGGCCCAATCGATCGCCAGCTAAATTGATCGGCAACATTTTGTGCCAGAGTTGGGGGAAGTTTTTTCTTGGCTTCCGGTGCAGGTTTGGGCTGCTCCTTCGCCGGCGTTTTAGTCTGAACTACTTGCGGTTTCCCCGCTTCGGATGCCTCAGTACGAGGCCCACGATTCGTCGCCCCCCTTCCCTCGCCACCACGTGGTCTGCGCCCGCCGCGGCCACGCTCTGAGGCGTCTCGCTCGGTTCCCTCCGCCGATGATCGACCGCGATCTCCGCTGCCAGCTTCATTTTGAGCGTAACTGAGGGTAGATAGAAAAATAACGGCCAAAGTGCTTAGAAAAGCGACTCGCAAATGGTTCAGCGAGAAAACCATCAGGTACTCCATTCGATTCAATATGATAATTCAAGGTTGTCCCCGTTTCGCAGGCTCACATTGAGTCCGGAAGACGGCAAAAGGCACTTATGGATGGTAGCACCGCATCGAAGTTGTTACAAACTCCAACAGGCGAATTCCTTAAATCGCTCGTTACAGCAGGCCAATAACCTCGGTTTGGTAACACGATACACAAATCCGAGCATCCACCTTGTGCGCAGCGTTATGTTGTCCAAACTCGCGTCCCTGTCCCATCCTCATACGAACTCTACCCATGACAACACTACTAACCGGCGGAACCGGATTCGTTGGTAAAAGCCTAATCAAACGACTCCAAGGGGTTACCGTTGTTTCTCGAAACCCTGAGTCCGCCCAGCAGCGGCTTCAAAAGGCAGGCTTGGCTGACAATCTCGATGATGTGATCAAATGGAGCAACGGACTCAACCTGGCAGATCTCTCCCAAGTCTCGCCGATTGATTCGGTTGTCAATCTGATGGGCGAATCAATCGCAGAAGGTCGCTGGACTGCGGCCAAGAAAGCGAAAATCCGAACCAGCCGCGTCGATGGGACGAAGAGCTTAGTCAACTCACTGATTCAATCAGGCAACCTACCCAAAGTTTTCATCTCGGCATCCGCCATCGGATTTTACGGCGACACTGGTGAAACAATCGTCGAAGAAGACGCACCAGCCGGCCGTGGATTTCTGCCCGAAGTCTGTCAAGAATGGGAATCTGCCACCGCGCCGCTGGAAGAACTGGGGGTCCGCGTCGTTCACCTCCGAATCGGCATCGTATTGGGCGCCAACGGCGGGGCCTTGAAGAAACTTATTCCTCTTTTCCGAACTGGACTCGGTGGGCCTCTGGGCAATGGCAAACAGTGGATGGCGTGGATCCATGTGCTCGATCTAGTCTCAATGATTCAATGGTTGATCGAACAGCCTGTCTCGGGCGCCGTTAACGCAACCGCCCCCAACCCCGTTCGCAACCTTGATTTCACAAAATCGCTTGGCCGCGCTGTCAGTCGACCAGCATTCTTGCCCGCTCCTCAGTTTGCAGTCCGATTAGCACTCGGCGAATTTGCCAACAGTCTGTTTATTTCCTCCCGAATCGTACCCGGGGTTGCACTCTCCCATGGATTTCAATTCCAATTTGCTGATATTAAGTCCGCACTTCAAAATGCAATCAATCCATAGGCACTGCCCAGATGCATTACTTCGGTTTCGATATCGGTGGCGCAAATATTAAATGGGGCGATCTTGACGGCAACGCACACGAAATCCCGTTTGCCATCTGGCAATCTCCCGAACAGCTTCCCGCAGTACTAAATAGCATCACCTCGAGTTTCCCGCGCGATGCCAAAATTGGCATTACCATGACCGCCGAGCTGGCAGACTGTTTCGAAACGAAGCGCGAGGGAGTCAAATATATTGTCGACTCAGTGGCAGAGTCCTTGGCTCAATTCAGTCCCCTTTTTTATCAGACGACGGGTCGTCTCTGCACAGGCACCGAAGCTATCGAAAGCTGGGAACAAACAGCGGCAGCCAACTGGCACGCGACTTCGAGTTACCTCTACTCAATCGACGATCTTCACACTTCCGGTTTTGTGTTGGATATCGGTTCGACGACTACTGATATTATTCCGGTAATTGATGGTGTTCCGGTCACCTCGACCCAAAACGATTTTGATCGTCTAACCAATGGACAGTTGGTTTATGCAGGGATTGGCCGGACTCCCGTGTTCGGCATCTTATCCGAACTTAACCTGCGCGGCGCAACGGTTACCATCGCTCGAGAAAACTTCGCGACCATGGCCGACATATTTCGCTGGCTTAACGAGATCGAGGAAGATTTAGATTCAACTGCGACTGCCGACGGTCGTCCCGCGTCTCGCCACCACAGTCGAAGTCGCATTGCTCGTTTAGTTTGTGCTGACTCGGGGGAACTGGATACAAATGAGATTGACTCAATTTCACATCAAGTAAAAATCTCTTTTGTCACATTGCTTTCACGCCAATTAGAAAAAGTGATGAAGTATCATCCGGGAGTTCCACTGGTTTTCAAAACACTCGGGCGAGGAGCTTTCATCGCCGACGAAATAATTCAAAAGTTAGCCACAGAATCCCCAAGTAAACCGCCCTCTATTCTTGCCTATTCCTCTGACACTGCGTTGAACCAATCAGTTCCTGCACTTGCCGTTGCCCATTTTCGAGCCCAGCACGATCAGAGGATCAATTAAGTTGAAACCGTCACTCTCCACGCCGGTGCGAGTCATCAAAATTGGAGGTAGTCTTTTAGAACTACCTGAGCTTACTTGCCGACTTGAGGATTGGTTAACCCAGCAGCCACCCATGCTGAATTTCTGCATCGTAGGTGGAGGACAACCCGTTCAGAAAATAAAGGACGTCGCCCGCACACTTGATAGTGCGAAATCCCATTGGGCAGCGATCCAACAGATGGACAGGCACGCGATTTCATTGAGCCAAACCTCGCAGCGCTGGACCTTTTTCGATTCACCCGACTCACTTCACGAATCTCTCGCAACCACTCTCAATTTCATTGGAATGGAAGCTTGGCTTCGCAATACCATTGTCTGCCTTCCTGAGTCATGGGATGTCACCAGCGATTCCATTGCCGTTGCCCTCGCGCGTTACCTTAACGCAAAAGAATTAACTCTTTTAAAATCGACACTGCCACCGCGGGATAAATCTCTGACGCAGCTGATAGATATGGGGTTTGTTGATCGTTACTTTGAGACGGCTCTCACATCCGCCGAGGACAGTCAACTATCGCCCCTTGAGCAATTGAAAATCGTCAACTTTCGCGACGAAAAATTCGCAGCACAGAGTCTTCGACGCCCAGGTTCCCGTTAGGTTAACCTTCAGCCGCGGCAACGAGCAGATGTTCAAGATCGATCCGATCAACAAGAGGCAGCAGACTCGGTTCGACAAACACCCGAACTTGCTTGACAAAATCGTCGAATTGCCGCTTGGCCAACGTGTTAACCACGGGTGAGACTTCCCCCAAAGGGCGATACGTGTTCGTTTTTGGGGAATATACATCCACGTCAAACTGAACTTCCAAACCCACCGGCGGCGCATCAATCAGAACTGCATCTGGAGGGATCGGTATGCCAACCTGCTCCGCAATGAGCTTCGTCAGTCGCTCACTGGTGGCAACCAACCAAGGGTAAGGATGGTAAGCGACCTTTTCAAAGGTTGCTGCGTTTTCGTTAAAGCTGAAGTTTGCCGCGCGTTTGTGAAGTCGTCGATTAACTCCAAACAGTTGGCTCAACATTTCAGCAGCGGATTCACCCTCTAAATCAAACTGCATCTGCTGAATCATTTCAGTCTCACCAGATTCAAAGAGATTAGATACTTGATACTGAAAATCAGCTTCCGACCTCTTCATTTCATGCCATCGAAAAAATGACCGCTGAAACATGGTGGTCGCGCTGCGAACCGTATGATGCCAATAAACTTCGCTAAACATTACATAGCGAGCGAAGACCATTAATTCCGCAGCAGTCCTACCCTTCTCCGTAATCGCAAGGCGGTCAGATTTTTCATTCAAACACAGGCTACGAATCAACCGCAACGAATCGAAGTTCTGACCATAAGGAACACCGGCATGCAGACTATCCCGATAAAGGTAATCCATTTTGTCGATGTCAATCGGCCCAGAAAGAATCGAACTTAAAACGGCTTGCGCGGCCGTTTCTTTTTTTCGATTGATCACCGCGAGAACTTCGGACGGCTCAATTCCCCACTGATCTGTTATCCTTTCGGATATCGAATCACGTTCCAAATAGCGGGTGGCAAAACTCTCGTGAGACGGAATCCCTTCCAGCTCAATGTCTTCGATAGGATGGCAATAAGGCCAATGACCAAGATCGTGAAGCAACGCCGCAAGAATTAATATCTCAGCATCTCGTTTCGTAACTAGCGAATTAAAATCCGGTTGTTCAGCGAACTGCCGTAAAAACAGGAGTGAGTTCCGATATACTCCCAGTGAATGCTCAAAACGACTGTGCGTCGCGGCAGGGTAGACAAAAGAGACCATTCCCAACTGGCTGATTTTCTTCAAACGCTGAAATTCAGGGGCATCAATCAGGCTTTTTATCCGCGGCGTCACTGGAACATCGATTTGACTCGGGATCCGAATCAAATCAGATCGACCGTCGAGACATCGAATTTCTGGAATATCAAGCAACGAGCTCATGCAACCGCCAGTCAAGTTTGCCAAGAAGTTAATCGCGGACAGTACGACCTACCCACAAAATCAGGTCAGTATCGTGCACAAACTGCAAACTAGCTCAATCGCTGGTTCCCAAGTCAGCCCCGATACAGCCTCACCAGCATTAGGCGCTCTCTCCGGTGTCACCGGCAGCCAACCTACACCCGATAAGAACCGACCGACAAAACAAACGCCAAGGTAGAGCCCATAGTGCACGGCACCCATCAAGAAATCGAATTCAAAACAGAACATGCCCGTGAATCCGCCAATTCCAATCATGGCGATTCCAGCAGCAATATAGGAACCCGTCTCATAGTTGTCGTTAAACGCAAAACAAGCCAGCGGCATAGCGAGCCACGTAATTGGATAAATGATCGCACAAATTCCTACTCGCGAACGCAGTTCCTTCCCTCGATATGGCTCAAGCTCTTGTTCCCGTAAAAATGTATAGCCGACGAAAACCAGCGGCGGCGCAACCACAATTGCGGAGACCGCCATCAACCACGGGGGAAACTGAGCAACATCTCCAATCGAAAATCGTAAGATTAAGGCAATCGCTAAGAAAAGAACGATCGAACCAATGATTAAGGTCAACTGAACCGATGAGAGATTGGTTTCTTTGCGTTTCACCGGATCAAGGACTGCTCGCCCAGTCGAGTCGACGGGCCCATCGGTCTTGGGAGCCTCGATTACAACTTCTTCAGACTTCTCCGGAACCCGGATTTTCGTTTTACACTTGGGACAAGGCCCCTCTTTGCCCGCGAACTTCTCACTGACATTAAAACGAGTGTAGCACTTAGTGCATGTGACACGAATCGGCATAAGCGTATTCTGAATCTTTCAAAAATGAAGCGGCTTCAATACAGTCCGACGGTGCGAATGAATTACGGGGAAAACACTCATCCAACCACGGCAAAACAATACTTCAAATCACCTTCGGCCGAACCAAATTAACTTAAGTCCATCAGTTCATTCTCGGTGATCATATGAAAACCCTCCTGGTGAAGGATCTGCTGAGCAATGTCAACGTTATCCACCATGATCGCAACGAACGAACGCTCGTTGTTCATGACCATCAACGGATAGGTTTGCACGAGATTCACTTCCGCCCGCAAGAGCGCCGCACAAACCTCAAGCAATGGCTGATCACAATTACCCAATTCCAAAGCGATCAATTCACTCTCGATCATCGCCATCCCGGCACGTTCTAAAATCTCACGTCCCTGCTCGGGGTGGCTAAGTATAAAACGAACGATACAACATTCCGTTGAATCGATAATGTTCAGCGCCATAATTTTGACTGGCGTTCCTCGAAATCGTCGAATCAGACCTAATAAAACTCCGACACGATTCTCGAGGAACACGGTATACTGACAGATCGTTGGATAATCTCGACCTCTTAAAGTCTGATAATCAACACCCGATCCAAAATCTTCTCCCTGGCTCATCTTGTTCTCATCAATAAAGCAGCGTTAATGGTAACCCCTTGCATCATCAGATCCCGAATTTCAACTGAACCTGTTGATTTGATGATTTGTTTTTCATAACAATAACGGAGGCGTGTCGCAGGAATTTCATTTGAATCACTGGTAAAAAACCAACACTGCAAACCGTGAAGTCCGGCCGGCAAGCCAAATTCCAACATAAAAACTGGACGTTAAATCAACCTCTCTAACTTTAAGGCACTCTATGACCTTGGTCAACTCATCCCCAGTTGTTCCCCGTGAGCATGAAATCACCATTCGTGTCCGTTATCAGGAAACGGACGGGCAGGGTCGCGTCCATCACAGCAACTACCTCAATTACTTCGAAGTCGCCCGAGTCGAAATGCTCCGCGCCTCGGGACTCTCCTACCGTGAACTCGAAGCCGAGGGAATAATGCTGGTCGTGAAAAAAATCCAATGCAATTACCATCTCGGTGCAAAAGATGACGACGTATTGCACGTAAAAACGACTGTTACGCGGGCAAAAGGGGTTCGAATCCACCACCGCTATGAAATCCGACTCGACGGCCAACTCGTCGCCGACGGCGAGACCGTAGTCGCCGCGATTAACCCAACCGGTAAAGTCGTCCGCTTACCGACATGGCTGCAACTCGACAAATAGTCACAAACGTCCGCCGTCAGCTCCACTCGGGCGGGAAACCATCCCCAATCTATCACTCGGAGTTCCTTGGTACCCGACTCAACCCACTAGGTTCTACATCCCCCGCTAACAGCGAAGCAGAAACGAGACTCAAGCAGCTCAAAACTCCTGAGACTTTAGCCATTGTCGAAACACTCGCAAAAATTCCGTAGAGAAATCGCCCCCGAAAGCAACTCAATCAGCCAATGATGACAAGCTTGGTAAGCTTTACCGGCAAGCTTTAACGTCTTAACGGGATGCTCCCATCGGTCCGATTTAAACCATTGTAAGAGATGCCGCGACGAGCGACCTATCCCGCATGGTCAATCAACGCGCTGAAGGCCCATCAGGAAGCACCTAGCTTTATGCAATTTCGACCCAACCATACGCATCTGTTGATGCTAGTCAGTTTGATTGTCGTTTCAATCAACTTGCCTTGCCGCTCATCAGCAGACGAGCGTGCCGACGTGACAGCGAACCGAAACTCGCCTTTGGTTAACGCCGTCCAAAATTGTAGAAATTCAGTCGTCAACTTACGAGGGCGTAAAACCGTCCCCGTCGATCCCGCAAACGGATCATCTCAAGATACCAAGCAGGTAAACGGGATGGGAACTGGCGTTGTCATTGATTCACGCGGTTATGTGTTAACGAACTACCACGTTGTCGAAGGTGTTAAGACGATTGAGGTCACCACCGCTCAGCAAGAAAAGACAACCGCTACGCTGTTAGCTCACGATCCTGAAACAGATCTGGCAATCCTTAAAATCAAAACGAAGAACCCTCTTCCACCCATCACGATCGGAAGTTCGTCAGATTTAATGTTGGCAGAGCAAGTCATCGCGGTTGGCAACGCTTACGGTTACGAGCATACGGTGACCCTGGGAATCATCAGTTCCCTGAAAAGAACCGTCCAGGTAAATGACGACCAAATCTACCGCAATCTGATCCAGACGGACGCCGCCATTAATCCAGGAAATTCCGGTGGTCCGCTACTGAACATTAACGGCGACATGATTGGAATTAACGTTGCTGTACGCATCGGTGCCCAAGGGATCGCGTTCGCAATCCCAGTGAATGATGCCATCGACATTGCCGCTGAATTGATGAGTCAAATTGTCCCCGGTGATCTTTATCATGGCATTTCGACACAGACAGTCTATGAAGACAACTCGCCAAGTCTAATCGTCAATGCGATCATTCCGAAAAGCCCTGCCGAGAAAGCAGGCCTTAAGAGCGGTGATACAATCACCGAGATTAACGGAGAAGAAGTCACGCTGGAATTGGATTTCCAAACAGCATTACTTTTTGCAGCCGAGGACAAGTCGGTCAAAGTTACTGCCGTTCAAGACGGTAAAACTAAAAACTTTATAGTGAGTCTTGAAAAATCAAATAAGTCATCTGCTCCCAATTCGATCGCGTGGCTACCTCTGGGGCTAAAACTGGAACCGATTCCCGCTTCGCAAATGGTGGATCAGCATCCCAACTACAAACGTGGGCTCAAAGTTAAATCAATTCGTTCTGACAGCCCCGCCGAAGAAGAGGGCATCATGCCAGGTGACATTCTAGTTGCGATGCATGGTTGGAAAACAGAATCGCTCGAAAATCTTGCATACGTTCTCCAACGACCCGATGTCGTTGAGAGAAAAGATTTTATGTTTTACATCATCCGAGATAGAGAACCGTTTTGGGGTCAGATGCGTGTGGCTACCCTGCCAACGCATTAGAGGAGGGCTGCTGCTGACACTCGCCCAGACGAGTTGACCTCCCCCTACGGTTTATCACCGGGAAACCGCCAGCCAACCCGAATGGCTGGCGGTTTCCTTTTATGAGGAGCCCGGATCTTTTGATTCGACCGCTAATCCGCACAGTTCCCAGAAGAGTGCTGGAACTTTGGTCCAATTCAAATTACCATGCACGCGCAACAGCCGATCGACATTTTGAACTGAGACTCCCTTCAGGCACAAAATAGATATGCGACCAGCGTCCCTCGATTTTCGAATTAGATTCTTGCTATGGAACATGAATTCCACCAATGGTTGAGAGACCACCCTTCAGTCAACCGGCCGGATAAAAGCATCTTGGTTGGGATTGGAGACGACGCCGCAGTTTTGTCTGAAGCCAATGCACAAACCGTGGTAACCACGGATACCATCGCCGAAGGAACTCACTTTGACACTTCGATTCACTCTCTTGAATTGATTGGTCGCAAAGCACTCGCGGTGAACCTAAGTGATATCGCTGCCATGGGTGCTTCTCCCAGCCACGCTGTGCTGACTCTTTTGCTTCCGCGTCATTTCTCACTCGCTGACGCAAAACAGTTGTGTTCCGGAATATTTGAAATTGCGGAAAATTACGAGGTGGCCATCATTGGAGGGGACACCAATAAATGGGATGGAAAACTCGTAATTGGTGCGACCTTAATCGGACACAGGTCGCCCTCAACTACGGGGTGGCAAATTAACGGTGCCCAGCAATCCGACAGAGTGGTTGTTTCGGGAAGTTTTGGAGGCAGCATCCATGGCCATCATCTTGCCTTTGAACCACGTATCGAATTAGCAAACTACCTTGCGGAGCGTTATGAAATCCACGCCGCCACCGATGCCAGCGATTCACTGTCTCTAGATCTTCAACTGCTCGCCCAAGCTAGTAGCGTTGGCGTAGACATCGATGCGAGTAAAATCCCGATCTCAGACACCCTAAAAACAGAAACGACTCAATCTCAGCTTGACGGCGCGCTCTACGACGGCGAAGATTTTGAACTTATACTTACCATGACTGCTGATGTTTTTGAACAAATAAACTCGGACACCAATATTCCGTGTCAATTGACGAATATTGGCGAAATAACTCCAGCAACTCAGGGGCTACGACTTTTGGACACTAACGGCACGTTCAATACTCTGATTCCGCGCGGGTACGTCCACTAACGAACCAATGAATTCACTGACTCCCTCACTCATTCTCAAATCCGCCTCAGAAGCCCAAACCTTACAAATTGGTCATGCGATCGGCGACGCAATGACCGCTGGAACCCTGATCGGTTTGAATGGCACACTCGGTGCTGGGAAGACACGCCTAACGCAAGGAATCGGTGAGCGACTAGGAATTGAACACGGCCAAATTGTAAGTCCAACTTTCACAATCTGCGTTCCCCATGAAGGTCGAATTCCATTTCTGCATCTCGACGCTTATCGAATTCAGTCTCCCGAAGAGGTCGATGAACTGGGTCTCGATGAAATGCTCGAAAATGGCGTCTCTTTGATCGTTGAATGGGTCGATTTAATCAAGACCTTGCTGCCAGTGATCGATCTAGAAATCCAAATTGAGGCTCCAACGGAAGATTCACGAAATCTCTTGTTCTACGGATTTACAGAGAACGGCCAGCAAATGCTGAATGATTTAAAACTGAAAAATCTCGATCAAAGTTAATTTGCTGAAAAATGAGAGCAAAGTAGTTGAGAAGGCCGACCTCTCCAACTAGCCTAGGAAATCGGCTTCAATCGCCTGCCCTCTTCTCACTGCAGAGTCTGCTTACGGCCAAATTCAGCCGTGTTTCGAAGAATGATTTATTATCCCAAATCAATCCTAACATACGCGCTCCCAGCGGTTTTTGCATCGCTGCTTATAACGGGTAATTCTGCATTATTCTCTAAGCAGGGAAATCCACCGATCTATCAGGCCAACCTGACCGCTGTTGGCACCATTCCGAATCAACCTTCGGCAACGGCATCGCCAAAAAGCATTCGCTTAAAAACAGAGCGAGACACAAATGGCAATCCCCCAACTGTCTATATTCCGCAGTGGTCAACTGAATATGACACTATCTCTGAAACCCGTTACTGCCGAGAACAACGACAACGCACCCTGCGGATTTTTGAAACGGTTTACGAAAACGTACCGCAAATCCAAACCTATACCGTTCAAATCCCCCGGCAAAAAAGCCGAACAATCACCGTGAATCGACAGGAAGAATACCAAGCAGCTGTCCAAGAAAAATTCACGGTCATGGTTCCCATGCCACAACAACGCTTGGTTACTGTTGATCGCGAGGAACGCTACGAAGTGCCAGTCGAAACCGCCTACACCGTAAACCAACCAGTGCAGCGGGAAGTTCAGGAAACGACCTACAAAACAGTGATCGAAAAGGAACCCTATCAAGTTCGATACACCGTCCAAGTCCCAGTCGAACGAGTGCGCGTCATCACCGACTACCAAAAGACCCCGGTGGAAGAAATCATCCGCAAGCCTGTCGTTCGCATGCTCAAACAAGAATTAAAACGCCCCAAGGTAGATTACACCACCGAAGTCCGAACGCGGCAAGTTGAACAAACATACATCCAATATGAGAAACGCACTGTCCCTCGTGAGGTAACCCGGTATCGCATGGTAGAAAAGTCGCGTCCGGTGACCCAAAAGTATTACGATTACGAAACGCTCACCAAGGCATTCCCTGTCAGCGAACAAAGTCAGAAAACCGTCAACGCAGATAAAACCCACCAGTACAAAGTCTCAACCCCGTTCACGCTCTCAGTAGATGAAACCTATTTCGTAAATGAACCGTATCAGGAAACGGTCACCAAAACGTTCCCTACTCAAGTCCAAGAACCAAGGGAAGTCACAAAAACTTTCGTGGTTAACCTGCCTTATACGCAACACGTCACGAAATCTTATACGGTCGACATTCCTGTACAGATCATCAACACTGCTTATCGCTTCATTGACCAGCAGATACCGGTGACCAAATACCGTTGTGTAACACGCGATACTGGATGCTGGAAAACAGTCCCTTTGGCCAACACTAGCGGATACCCAAGTAATCCGATTACAAATCTCTCGAGGTGGCCATCAGAAACTACGCTTTGCAACACGAAAGTCTGGTGCCCTCAAACGACAACCTACCAAGTACCGTACACCGACTATGTCACCGTTCAGCGTAAAATCCCCTATCAATACAGCACTATTGTCCAGCGCAAAGAAACACGCTCCAAAATGGTTCCAGTCACTCGTTTTCGACAGGAGCGTCGAACTGCAAAACTGGACGTCCTCGACTTCGTCCCCTCCACTCGCACAGAGTCCTTTACAGTTACGAAATACCGCTGGGTTGCCAAAACTAGAAAAGTGAACCGCAGCAGTGTAAAAACTGAGACGCGTAATAAAACGATTCCGTTTATTAAATACGAAACAGTTCAAACGCAAAAAGAAATAAAACAGGAGTACAGAAACCCCGTCGCCCTCGAACGCCAAACATCCGAGACCTATACCGTTAAAGAACCTTACACCGATACGGAATCAGTAGTTGTCACAGTGCCCGTCGAAAAAACCAGGATGGTGGAAGAACAATACACCGTCCGAATCCCTAACGTCACGGATGAAACGTATTCAGTTGAAATTCCCCAAATGGATTACCAGGAAATTCGCCAAACAAAATATGTTGACGTCCCGAAACTACGACAAGAAAAATATACTGAACTTATACCACAACTTAGAACTCGGACTGAATACAGAACTGTCCAACGGAAGGTTCCGGTGTTCACTACGAAAAAAATTGTTGAAATGGTACCGCGGATAAAAACAAGAACAACGTTTCGCACGGAAACCAAAACCGTCACTGATCAGGTCATCAAAACCTTCATGGTGATGGCACCTGAGGTTCGAACACGATCAGTCTATAAAACGAAATATCGCGATGTCCCACAATCGAGGACTGAATTTTATTGGACCACCGAACCAGAAACCAGAAAAAAGGTAACCTGGGTTCGCAAATCCAAACAAATACCCAGAGATCGCGTTGAGACTTATTGGGTCGATGTCCCCTATCAGATTACGTGCGTGGTCCCTCGGCAGGTCTGCAAAATGGTTCCGATCGAAGTCGTTCAGGATTGCCAACCCAAAAACCAATAACGTGCGGCTTTCAACGTCGACCAGCAGTACACATCAAACCGAATGCTTGGGAACTCAAGCTTTGATGCTTCGAAGGGCGATTTGACGAACCAACTCAGTTCAATGCTGGGCAATCTTCGCTTGGATCAAATCGGTCAAAAAGACGCACCAGTCCAACCAAGAGCAATGCCTCGACTGTTCCAATCATAAGCAAAAGTCCAGCACAAAACAGGGCGACCGCCCACCCCGCCGACAAACCCAAACTGCTCACAATAAGCACGGAGAGTGTCGCCCAAAACAACAACGCACTCACCGCGACCGCGAACACAATTCCTTTACCCGTGAACGTCAGCACAGTACGAATAAAGACATCTAGACCTTCCTGATTCCTCCGATACGGCGACAACAAGAAAATCAGATTCTCTCCAGTAAAAATAAGGAGATTAAACCCGACCAGAATCACCCCGGCTAAAATTGCCTGAGACCATATTATCGAACTAAAAACCGTCGCTACAAATAACACTCCCGCCTGAAATCCAGTGGCCAAAATGACGGGTGTGGCTAACTGTCCAATCGCCAACCAGATCGTTGCCACGGGGAGAGATTTAAGCACGTCGAAGCGATCTATGTCCCGACGAAAATCCAACACGAGAGCTGAGGGGAGCAGTAGGAATGAGTAAAACAACAATCCACCAACCACGCTAACCAGCGTTACCTCTGGATTTGAATCTAAAAACAAGGGGCACCAGCATAGCACTGCTGGAATCCCCAGACTAATCGACAACGTCATTCGGTAATGATAAGCCCCTACCAATTGCCGCCATGCAACGGCCCCCATGCCGTTGATACGCCATGGGACTCGAATCCTAGCCATGCTTGCTGACGCATGAGAGAAAGCACCAATCGATCCCAGTGAACCCTTGCGTACCGCCAAACTCTCTTGCTGTTTCGCACGCAAGCGAGACCATTGGTCGAGGCGATAAACCAAAGCACAACTCGCCCCCGTCATTAGGGTTATCTTTAATAAGTTTAAAAGTCCAGCAACTGAAAACGCCTGCGTAAAAATCGCTTCGCTGAAACTCGCCATTACGCTTAAGACACCGACGCCAATTTTGGAACTTACGATCGCATTCATTTCCACCAAAATGGATTTGAATAACAAAATGGACATCGGCAAATCCTGCGTCGCTCCCGAGTTCATCACGATCAAAGTCCGATACCAAACAACCGCAATTGGCCCAAGTAGCAGAACAAATACCGAACCGCGACATACCCATCGTAACCTTGGACTAATCCCCATAAAAATCAGTTCGAAACAAACTCGGAAAATTTCTATAAACACCAATCCAAGAAACAGACCTATGAACCCGATCGGCCAAATAGGAAGGTCTGGTAAAAGTATGATAGAGACAAACAACGCCTTCACAAACGTGCCGACTGCAAGTCCCGTCAAACGGAAGGAAACTAGCTGATGCGGGGAAATTGGCGCAGCGAGTAAAATTTCTTTTTCAGCATCAGTCCATTCATGCGGTTCAAACGGTTTTCGAGTTACCGTTTTTAATACTTGCCAGAACACATATAAAGTTAACGCGATGGCTGACCATCGAACCATCGAATCGTGTTCGGCTGCTTTTCGAAAGAGAATCCCGATCACTGCCTGAGAGACCCAAATGATACCAAGCACTGTTCCAATCAAAGTAATCAGGCGACGTCGAGGTGATTGAAAACCGCCCAACCAACGTTTCAGTTTTCCCTGGAACCTTATCCATAACAGATGGTTCAGAACTTTTGGAAAGACTAACTCCATAAATCAACTCGCCGTATCTTATCTATTGTTGAGTGATGGAATCGACGTTTTGGGAATTACGGTCAGTGGCACCAGTGGTGCCGTGGATCGTGGAGGCAAGATCTTGACCAAGTTCTGTAAGCGACGAAAAAAATGCAGCCTCAAGTGTATTCGAATCGTTGTTTTCGGACTGAGCGAACCTTTGCTTAAATTCTTCATTACTGCCCCAAAAACGGCGTTCACCGCAATCGAGGATTAAAATTTGACTGCAGATGTCTTCCACCATCGCCAAAAGATGCGAACTAATGATGACCGCGCAACCTTGAGCCGCTCGATTAACGATAGTGTCTTTCAAAACTCGTATTGCATGAGGATCCAAACCCGTCATCGGTTCATCCAGCAATAGTGCAGTTGGCGTCTGAAGATATGCACAGCAAATCGCCAACTTCTGACGCATACCCCGCGATAACGTTGACGCAGCAGAATGCCTCTTTGACTCTAGTTCAAAGAGATCAAGTAGTTTTCTAATTTCATCCGCAGGTTCTTGAATACCATAAACACTTGCTTGAAATTTAAGATGTTGCTCTACACTTAGATCGCTGAATAATCGTGGATCATCAGCAACGTAAGCGGTTCTCCGTTTTAATTCGAGTGGCGCATCCGAAAGAGAGAAACCATCGACCATGAACTCGCCCGCTCCACTCGGAATTATTCCGCTCAAAGCCCGCATGGTCGTTGTCTTCCCAGCACCATTGCGTCCGATTAAGCCAAGGATTTGACCTGACTGAACCGCAAACGTTAGGTCATTGACCGCCAGCGTCGATCCATATGCTTTTGAAAAATTATTGATCTCAATCAAAACTTATGATCCTCGGACAGAATCCACCTTGCATAGCATCCCCTCTGGACACCTAATGAATCTTCAACCTCAGTTGGATTGAGAACCAGTTTGCAATGCATACAAATACAACGAAGTCGGTGACAACCGCGAAACCTTTACTCGTCAACACATCGTAGTTTAGCCCACGATTTATGTTTCAAGGTTGCTATCCGCAAAAGATGCCTTAAAGGCTTCGTAAGAAATCCCGCCGGTAGGATTAGCTAACTTCGCCGTCTCTGCAGACGCGTTCAAAGTTCGTTCAGTAATCGTGCTCAACCGGTTTCGGCCTAACTGCTTGGACTTATATAACGCTCGATCGGCACGCTCATAAAGGCTGGCAACGGTGTCGCCAGGAGCGACAACCGATAGTCCCATACTCATGGTGACCACTGTGGACTGCCCTAGCGAGTTAATGCTAAAGTCATACAACTCAATCGCAGCACGGATCCTCTTGCCTACCAACTCAGCAGACTCTTCGGTCAGCTCTTCGAGGATCAGTACAAACTCGTCACCACCTAAACGACCGACAAAGTCCTTGGGGCGAATGCATTCCTGAAGTGCCAGTGCGATGCTGGTCAAAACCTCATCGCCAGCCTTATGGCCAAACGTATCATTAATTCGCTTGAAGTGATCAATATCAATCAACATCAAACCGAACGACATTCCCTTGTTGTCGTAACGGGAAATGCGGAATTGAAGATTCTCATCCACAGCTTTTCGGTTACCGACACTACAAAGTGCGTCCGTCCTAGCCTCTCGACGAGTTCGGTCGATCTCCTGAGCTTGGTTTTCAAGCTTGAATCGCGAAACGATTAAATCGTTTTCCAGACGCCGATTGGATTGAACAACGCGGGTAATATTATCAACGAGCGTAGTCTGCATTGAGTCGTACTGAGAATCCTTATCGATGGTCTCTAGTTGTTTTTTCGCGGACTCTAACGCCACGTTATGAATATCGACATCCTCGTTGAGTTGGTGAGTACTATTCATCACCTCCAACAATGTGCTCATCGTTGTTTCCCGGTCTTTTTTAATTTTCCGGGGCTCGTTACCAAGCGTATAGAGACGTCCAATTAAGAAACCACTGATTAATCCAACGCCGACGCTGGTCAAAGACCATACGCCAACAAAGATTATCGATGACATTTCTTGAGGGAACATTGCTAATTTCCAAGGTCTTATCGGTGTGACTGTTTTGCAACCCAGGTGGGGAAGACAATTCTCGGTGCAGAAATATAGACGCTAAACTGCCTCTAGGAACGGGTTTTCCAGTTCTTTTTGTCTATATTTAACTGAGGGTTTCCAGTCATTATGGTTGTAGTAATTTAAAGATTCACACGCTAGAACGTGGAACTCTATATAAATCTACGTCATGAACTTTTGCAGGGGCGAGAAATTAGACCCCAGCCTTCGGTAAATCTCGTATCACAATCCCTACAAACGGAACGGACTCTACAAAACTCACTTTGCCGGCCGTGAATTAGCAAATCGGCCGCTGGGAACAGGCACCGAGCTGAAAACATGAGTCTCAAATCGTGCATTTCGTTCAACCTGATACCCAAACGTTCGGGAAAATTCGTTGCACGCCCCTAAGCTGTTCAAGCCAAAGATTTTCAAATCTGCTATCGGGATTTTCCAATCACGACACATTTCAGAACGCCTTTATCTGCAACCGCATTTGATCTCGCGTACAGTAACCCATTGGAAATCGCAGGCATCGATCGCGCCTCACCCGCAAACAGTTGGCCGGTGTAGATTCGATCAAATTTCTCACGATTTGCGTTTAGAACGTGTAAACCGCCCTTGCAGTCGAGGACCAGCAAATGAGTACCAACTAAAAAGGTATGACCGACAGGAAAACCATCTCGTTCCCACAAAACTTTTCCGTCGGTAGGATCAAAGCATCGAAAAGAACCATTTCCGTAATCTTCTCGTCCCGCCGTCCCAAATAGAGCGTCTTGAAACTCTACAGGGGTGGAATACTGGCTGGAAAATGAACTATCATTCTTCCAAACAGTTTCGATCATGTCTGAAGAAATACGATACCAGCGTGCCCCAACTCCGTAGGCGGCACTTACAAAAATAAATGCACCCTGTTTATTCTTAACAAGCACAGGGATCGCTCCGTTGACGGTCGGCCCCGATTTCCCGAACGGCGTCTTAAACAAAACGTTTCCCGTCAGTGAATCGATACCAACCAAATTCAACCGCGTAACAACCACAACCAAACGAGCGCCATCAATGTCCACTTCGATCGGTGAGGAGTAGCTCGCATCATCGTCAAAAGTCCGCCAAACTTCTTTTCCGGTGTTAATATCTAATGCGACAACCGACGCGTCTCGCCCCCCAACGTTGATTATGAGCAAACCATCGACCACGATTGGCGATGATCCAACTCCAAAATATCCCGGTTGAGCGCGATACTCTTTTAACAATTCTTTTTGCCACTTTAGCTCACCGCTCTCAATGTCGACGCAAAACAAATTCCCTTCAGTACCAAGAAGGAATATTTTTTTTTGAGAAACAATGGGGACACTTTTTGGCCCTAAATCTCCATCGACTCCACCGGTGTATCCGGCTGGTAGTTCACGTTGCCACAGTAACGCACCCGTATTTTTATTCAGAGCTTCTAAT
>Ga0214481_100173_pt1 | contig 32597 bp, 15 predicted proteins | sample M1_20Mar14CPVII9_4_FD_165057 | JGI IMG/M metagenome (GOLD analysis project Ga0214481, IMG submission 165057) | Marine eukaryotic communities from Monterey Bay, California, United States - M1_20Mar14CPVII9sort6BwellG10 | ecosystem: Environmental > Aquatic > Marine > Unclassified | place: USA...
GATCCCATCCCCTTAATGTTCGTAATACCTCACGATTGGTACGTTCATCTGACAATAAGTGTGATATAGACGTCGGAGCATGTTTGTCAACCCATAAACGTTGTTGTTGTAATGCCTGTTTATGTTCTTGACGTTTCTTATTTAGGATTTGAGTTTCTTGTTTGAATGATACCTTCTTCTTCTTTTTCTTTATTGGTGTTGGTTGGTTGTCAGACTCTTTTTCTTCCTTGTTGATATCTTCCATTGTCTCATCTCTATCTTCATTAACCTCGTGATCATCATTAGCCCCATCCTCGTCTGCATTATCAACATTGGCAACAACCTTACCATACCGTGCCTCCCGTTCAACCTTACGTAATATAGCCCTCTTTTGTAATATATCAGCACGACGGACTAATTCACTAATAGGCACGCCTAACAAACACCCCTCATCTTTCTTCTTCTTTTCTTCTCCTTCCTCCTCTAAATCCATGCCATTCGCATCATCATTTGATTTAGAGGCAGTAGTAACAGTATACCTAGCATTACGTTTCACAAAGGTAATGGTACCATCCAATAATGTTATAGGCATACTATCCTCACCTAACTTTGGTAATGTTTGATTATTGTAGTAGCATCTACCATCATTCTTTTCTCCATCATTATTATTATTATTATTGCTACTAGTATTACTAACGCCCCATGAACGTCCCAATATAACTAATTCAGCCTTCTCACGATAACGTACTAATTGTGCCTCACCAGACTTGCCACTTAATCCATACCTTCCACCTCCAACAATATTATTATTATTGGTAGAAGTTGGATTATCAGCAACACGTTTACGACCTTGATCTAAATCATCACTATCAATTGACAAATCATCATCACTTTCTATTCCTTTACCACCTGCAGTATTAGTATTGTTTGGATTGGCTTTTTTAAAAGAAGTAGCCTCCATGGTAGTTGCACCACCTTTATCTTTTACACCACCACCTTTAGTAGTAGTAGTACGCCATGATGATAATCCTGTGTAACGTTCCATACCATACAAATCATTATTAGTGTTATTGTATGGTGAAGTAGTTACACGTGATGATTGTGATTTAGTACCTGGTGAGTTATTTGAAGTTGATATAGATTGTGGTATACCATCTTCTTCATTATTATTGGGTTGTGTTAAATTATTACCAATGTTAGCATTAGTACCAAAATTATTATTCTTATCGGCAATATCACCACCTTTCACATGTTTATCTGCCATTGCATTGCCACCCACTGTGCTAATAACATTATTATTATTGTTGTTATTATTATTAGTGGAAGTTGGTTCTTCCATGTCATATTCATCTTCGTAGGGTGGTTCTTCTTCGTCTGCATCATTAATGTAATCGTTGATTAAATCTTCTTCATTGAAATATTCATCCATCTTGTGTGTGTTTGTGTTTATGTTAGAGTTGTGGATGTGGTTTTGTAATATTATGGTTTGTATGTTAATGAAAGACGGTGCATCACCTTCAATTTTTTTCTGATATATAAAAACAACTATTTTGTCAGCTAACCGTCGACTGTAGTGAATTAATCTTATGTGCTGATTTGGTATTATATGTAGATGCCTCTACTATTGGTGTTGTATATTTAATAGGGTGGCCATGCTCAACACACCCCAACCGGCACTCAGGGGTTAATCTTAGGGTTAATTTGAGACGCCTTGAAAAACACTCTTTTATTTTTATTTGCCTAAGTCGAAAAATCTTTCATATATAACCATATATGACATACTGCATCACGAAGAACACATTTTCATATGTATAGATATACAACAATTTTTATTTCATATGTATAGATATATGAATTTCATATATGTACATATATGACAATTTGCGTTTCATATGTCTTGATATATGCAACAATATTCATTGATATGTTTCTGTATTTTCATATGTGTAGATATATGAAATTTCATATGTATACATATATGATTTTATTTCGTATATATATGCAATATTTTCAAACTTAGAGAAATAAAAAAAGCTAGTCAATCACCAACATCAGTAAGACATGCATCTGCATTTGGGGAGGCATCTCACATTAACCCTAATATTAACCCCTGAGTGCCGGTTGGGGTGTGTTGAGCATGGCCACCCCAACTTCAAATAGAAAATGTAAGTGTTATGAATGTATGTCCCATTTAGATCTTAAAGACTCCCAGTTAAGTAGATGATTGAGTGAATTATTTGGATTATTGATTGGTAATAAGTAATAAGTATTGTTAAAGAGCTATAGTGTGCTAATAAGAGAGGTATTGTAATACATATATAATAGGCACGCATAATAAATAAATACGCAATGGACGGTCATGGTCGGCGGCGAAGGCCATCATCATCATTATCGAGCAGCGCATCATCTCTTGAAGCACTAAATGGTGGCAACAGCAACGAAAAATATTCAGGCTTGGGCCCACTACGATCATACAATGGTTCCATTATGGATAATGGACGGTCCTATGCTAATAATCGAAATTTTACACCATCCTATACCTCATCGTCTACGGCAGTAGATACGCCATCAAAAGTACGACGTCCACAACTAAGTCCACGGAAGCAATCTCACAGATCAATTATTGATTTATGTAGTTCAGATGATGAAGAAGAATTGGATGAGAGGAGGAAGCGATCATTACATCAGCAGAATAATAACAATGGTTATAATTATAATAATTATAAAAGCGTGGGCGGCAACTCTCCGTCATACTCTCCGCCCATGCGTCAAAAGAGACCACGTCAACATCAACAACGACAACAAAGAACATCCGATGGTAGATCAGCACCGCCACTGCCACCACCAATATCACATATCTCCCTACCATCACGTAAAACACGAGACGGCGCGACAATAACATTCGGATTACTCTCCTTACTCGACTTACTCAAAAATGAATCAAACACATTAACAACTGAAGGATCAATAACAAACACCATATCAAAGTTATATAAACCATTAAACATTGAAACACAACAACAAATATTCCCATGGAATCATCAACCATATCATTATTTACAATCTGATAATTGGAGTTGCGGATATCGGAATTTGCAAATGTTAATTAGTAGTATGTTACCGACATTGACGGGGACATTTCCCGGTGGTGTACCGAATGTTGAGGAGATACAACGGACTATGGAAATATTATGGAGTTGTGGATTTGATGGGAGGAATGCTGAACATCATTGTGGATGTTTAGTTGGGAAGAAGACGTGGATTGGTACTGTGGAAGTTTGGTACGTTTATTCTTTTTTTATTGTTATTTGTTGTGGGTATTATTTAATATTTGTTGGGGGTTAAGGATTATTTCATTCACTGCCCTGTCCTAACCATTAATCCTCCATATCAGGTCTTACTTAAGTTTCAAAAGGGTAGATTCAATAATTGTTCAATTTATAAAGAAGCAGGAGAATAGGGCATTACTTGGAAAGTTTGTTTGGGCCTACTTCAACAGGGTTTGTGGCTCGTTTGGCTGTTCGTGTTGTGATCAAAGAGAGGGAAATCCATTAGCAACACCATCCATGCTTGCCTCTGAATATGCAGATTATTTACTCCTTGCAATGAGACAACCAAACTTTGATACGAAGAAATGTGGATCGTGCAAATGCTCCCTACCTCCGTTATACTTGCAATGGGATGGGCACTCCGTAACAGTGGTGGGTGTTAAACGAATACTGAATGCTTATGGGGGACCACCATCATATACATTAATAGTATTCTGTCCTCAGAAAAAGTTGGGAACTATCAAGGGTACATTGGCAAGAGAGTTACAGGCACGAAATACCACACCAACACAACAATCGTCAAACTTTGGTGCATCGGCGGTGGCAGAATTTGGTGATTCGCGTGTCAATCCCTTAATTGAACTTCCAGCTAATAAGATGGTAGAGAAGGATTGCCAAGTGCTGTTATGCACTGCCCGGAAGATTGATGAAACAGAGAAGCACAGGAGGAAGAGTTGTGTAAATCATATTGGTTTCCTCAATGCCTCGTTGAAGGATCCACTTAATAAACTGGGTTGAAATGGGGTTTGGGGTTTTATAATATATTGGGGTATAGAATTGCTCACAGGCGTGCGAGATTTCACATTGGATTATAATATATACCGGTGTAATAATAGAACATTCATTATTTGGGGCTTAACATAATCTCTTACTTATGTAAGATAGATTGCCCTCCTTTCAGCAATCCTTTCAAGTTTTCTTAAATCAGAACTCTAGTGTCATGCAAATAGCATCGAGTGTATAAAGAAAGGAGGAAGCATTATAAAAGAATGTGGGAGTGCAAGTGTATGGAAGTATTTTATGATTTGGACGACGCAGTAGAACATGTACGAAAGTGTCACCACAACATACGCCGACCTGCTGCACTAGGATGCTATTGGTATTGCTTCGAATGTGATACTGAATGGAAAGATCATAGGAGCTATGGTTCGTCAGAAGCAATGCTTCATATCTTGAAGATCGCCATGGATGTGGAACTTTCAAGCGTTAAACTTCAGGGCAGTATATCTATGATGATTTAAGTAATAAGAGCAGATTAAGTCTCATCATCACTACTATCAACACCCTCTCCATCATCGTCGTCACTGTCATCACAAAATCCCATACTATCCAATAATCCCATTAACTTCATAGCAGTATCACCGGCTCGTTCTCTCCGTTCATCATCTGACATGGAATTACCCTTCGATGCATCTCGAATTGATTTAGCCTCACTTAATACTGATTCTAATTGATGGAATGCTATTTCTTCCTTTTGATGATTAGTTTGGGGTTGTTCTTGTGGATTCGATGGTGGCTGTGGTGTGTCGTTTGGATTAGTCATAGCTTTCATTAAACTTGCTACTGCTGCCTCTTCTCTTTCCGTATCATTAACTGTTGTTACTGTTGATGACTCTGCCATCTCATCCTTCTCTCCATCCGTATTCGCTGGGGTATTATTTGTTTGTGATTCTGAGTTATCGACTTCTGAAGAGCCAGAATTACTCAGTCTACTTCCACCACTAACACCTATACCATTTCTTGGCTTCATGACATGACAACTCCACATACAACTGCCAATAGCTTCACAAACTCTAGCAAATCCATCCTTATCACGTTCATCAAAGCCTGTAGTCATACCCTCCTCATTTAAATTAACTTCAACATATTCATATCCGTGATCCAAGCACCACAGAACTCTTTTGGAATATTCCTCTTCCGATGATTTAGTACCGTTTGATAATGGTGATGGACCATATGTTGTTGATATACATAATCGTAATAGATCACCATATTCTTTGTTAGAAACTGCTTTAGTATAATGTATTGAAGTTAGTTTATCAAAATTTGAGGATGATGTACCGTCGAATATTAATATTATATCATCTTCTATACCCTCATTAGTAATGGTATCATCATCAAGTGGCGATAATAAGATATTGGCATTAAAGTATCGATTGGATATGGATAGCATATTATTGTCGGTGCATGAACTGGACGAAGATGGTGAATCATTTTGTTTTTGAAAGTGAGATAATATTGCATCACGAAGGACGGCGGCGTTGCCATTATCTGACGATAATGGGCCTATCCGAAGGATGGAGTAGTTTGACATTGGCTTGTTGTATTGTTTTGAATAGGAAGAGTTATATGGGCGGCATCGTATTGATAAACAAGTATCGTAACCTCTTCAAAAATAAAAATGACACACGACGGTCAGACGATCAATAATCAATATCTAAATCTTTATTTCAGATATATCAATAGTAACCTCAGAAATAAACACTTATTGTAACACAGCCGCAATATATCACTTATGGATCAGCGATATAATCAAAGTCAAAGACGAATGCGAGGCGGTGGTCGTTTTGGCGGTGGAAGGTATGTTCTTAAGTTTTTATTGCAATGATACTTTGTGAACACAAGACGTGTCATTAACCTCTTCTGTTGTCTACTCTCGTTAGTGGCGGCCGTGATAATAATACCAATGGTAGTAGTAGAAATGATAAGCAATATTGGATAGCAAAGTCACGAAATATACACATCACTAAATCAGAAGGTATACTTGTTCATATCATGTGTTCATAATATTATCATATGTTCACATCTTATACTCATATCATATTATGTTCATATCTTTTTACACTCATATCTTGTGCTCATATCTTATTAAGCATGGGTATTGGCAATAAGTCTTGCAGATAAACGGAGGAAACATCATTCAAATATGGATGATGCAGCTGGCTATTTACGGTTTCTAAAGCGTCTATTGGAGGATGAAGATGATAGTGGAGAACTCCCTGCAACATATCCACCAAAGCCTCGCTGGGATAGGGAACGGCATAATGGGGAAACAACATCAAACAATAATACTTCCAACTTTAATGAAGAAAGTAGTGCTACTGCTGCACTCATTAATGGAATGCCACAGCTTACAATATCAACTAATAATGGAACAAGCAACACTAATCATTTTGCGGTCTTAAATAATGAAGAAGATGACGATGATGATGACATTGGAGGTGATACAATTGTATATCAAACACAGCAACAGAATGAAAGAGCTCGTACTACTAATAATAACAATCATCAATCATCCAAAAACATGTCTACACAACGTATACTTCTACGGATATACTGTTCACTTGCTGAGATACATTCAACCAAGGCAGTCAATTGTAGCAAATCTCGTCCAGCAGAGTGGATACTTGGTGCAGATGAGTTCACATCAGCACACATTATACTAAGATCGGGTCATTTAATCATGGATAAACAACATGCCAAGTTATTGCAAGTATCAGAGGCAATGGAGTTCTTAACTAATCCACAAGAAGTGACAAGACTTAACAGAATTGTAAGGGAACGGAAAGAAGCAATTGATTTTGATTCACAAGTGATTGATGTTCCGTTTGATTACTTCCTGGTTAGTAAAGATAAGTACATACATGCAGCAGAAGTAAGAATTAAAACACTTGAAGATAGGTTATTCGAGGATTGGAATGCAAGAGAGGAGATTAAGAATGCAATGGGTGAAGCGTGGAAGGGACGCTTTGGTGGAAAAGGTGATTATGCCGAGAAACGTAAAGAGATGGAGAAGGAGTTGGATGAGGCTTTGGAGGGTATGAATCGAACGAGGGGAATGGGCACTAGTTTGGATCAAAATGGAGATGTACAATACTCTGGGTTGGAGAATGGACGATGAGAGTAGAAGGTGAGAGTTATGATCGTGAAGAATAATGAGGAGAAGTGATCTAAATCCGGTAGTCTCATAATGTACAGCATATTCAATAAACAAATAGCCCAAATTAACTTCTGGTTTAAGATAACAAAGAGCCCAATCAAACATAAGGAGCATAGAAGTGCTTTCTCGACTCGACTCCTCACCGTACGTGGGCTTAATATAGTACCATTTCTTAGTACAATCTTATGCTACACCCCTACCGCCTACCAGAGATAGACCAGAGTTGTGGTTGCAATAGGAAGCAATAGCGATTGAGAGAAACAGTATATTTAGTATGAAGGCGATGTTGATGAGTAGCATTGAATTTGGTATGGGAATATATAAAGTTTAGAATCTAACTATCTCAACATAACCTCTTCAACATTGAGTAAATTTACACATTACAATAATCAAAACTTTAGAGTAATAAAGCAATCAATATGCAACCGCCCTCCTCCGCAATGTTAGATTCAACAACGGAAGCAGCAACTGATATTGCAATGGAGGAACAAAATAATTATGCGCCGTCGTCTGAGGCTCAAGGTATACCTCATGCAAATAATCTTGAAGGTGCACCATCTAATGCAGATCAAACAAGCAACACTACAACCACTACAACAACCACAGATCAATCATGGTTACAAGTTGGTCGAATGGTAAAAGTACAATCACGTACGTGGCCGGGTATTAACTGTCCAGGTGGACAAGGTCATATCGAAAAGGTATACAAATCCAACACCAACTTAATAACACATGTTGATGTGAAATATCTATCATGTGAGGCTAAGACACGTGATCGGGGTATTGAAATACAATACGTTACTGATTATAATATGGTAACATTACAAATTGCCGAGGGTGAAGTGGGTGCACGATCAAGTAGAAGTAGGCGGAATCGACAAACTTCTGTTAATTCACGAAGATGTACCAATTGTGGTGCATTTGCTATTGATTGTGGTAATTGTGATTGGATATTGGCCGAACAGAATCGTATTAATGCTATTAAAGAACAGAAGGAGCGAGAAGAGCGGGATAGATATATAGAGTTAATGAAACAACGGCAACGAGAGGAAATGAGTGGATTAGAAGATACAAGTAGTAGTGAGGGAAGTAGTGATGAAAGTGAGATTGATTCAGAGGAGGAGGAACGACGTAAGGTTCGAAAGTATATGAAACGTCGTAGAAAGTTTGGAAGGGGTATTAAGAAACAAAGACGAAGAATGGCTGGAAGAGGTGTTGGTGTTGGTGGTGACAGTAGTAGTGATGAGGATAGTGAAGATGAAATACCACTATCAGAGTTGGAACAAAGAAAATGGAAAAGAGATAGAAAGAGACGCGAAAGAAAGTTGCAAAAGCTGCAAATGATGATAGATAATAAACAAGATAATCAGTCGAAGAAGAAAGGAACAGTGCGTAGTTCGAAGAATAAGAAGAAGCGGAGTAGGACGAGGCCAGAGAATTTGGAATCTCTTGCAACACTGTCAGCTGTAGGGAAAGGTGATGCTGATAAGCAAACAGATCGGTCTAATGAAGGCAAGAGAAAGAAAACTAATCCAGAACAGAAGAAAGCAGAGAACAGGAAGGATGTGGCTAAAGGGTCCGAGGATATTCGTAGTAAGCCTGAGAAGGGTGCTAATGCTGCAGAGGAATCAGACTCTTCCTCTGATGAAGATATACCATTGGCAAATCTAAAGCAATCACAAACGGCAATGGATATTGATATGCCTGACAATAGTGAGCACCATGATACCATCAATGGTGAGCAGGATGTGTCATTTACTGCTACTTTTGATGATGAAGTGTCTGATGATCAAGAGGAGCAAAGAGAGGATGAAGTGTTGCTAACACCTAGGGAGGAAATGTCGGAAGATAACAACGATAATAATGAAGATGATGATTCTTTGCTCACACCCACGGCAGATTTTGACAGTTATGACTACTTCTCGAGTGACGACGATAATGATGCCGATGACACTTTGACAGAGGATATAGTGAAAGATATTCAATGGGGCAACTTACCCAAATTTGTTTCTGATTTGGAAGCAAACATTGAGGATACAAGGATCCCTAATATACAGGGGGAATTATCGACACTCAAGAGAAGATTTGCAGCTGCAAAGAAGCGATCATCATCTATAGACTTTGAGCATATTGATGAAAAGGGGAAGGAGCTGAACAGACGAGTCATTCAGGAGTTACACCGTAGTGGTGTTGACTTTCTTAATAAAGCTTTGAAGCGATTATTATCAAAGAGAGAAAGAAGTGATAATGAACCAAGTCTAACTGAATCACAAAAGACGCTGTGCCGAAAGACAAATGTCAGATTATTAGATATGAATGTTGCAAATTTACACACTGCCGTGAGAGATATAGATAATAAGGTCACTTCATTTCAAAAGGAGGTATGGAAGGAACTTCAGCTAGCTGACGAGAGCAATCATCAATTTGATACAATGGATAGCAGTGATGCCTTTGGTGAAACGGCTTCTCTCTCGGGCGAGGTGCAGAGTAGAAAGAAGAAGAGAAAATCAGTCACAAAGGATTATGATTTACACCATCCGCATGCGTCTAGAAAGAGGAAGTCATCAATAGAGTCGTCTCATTCTACCCAAAGGCAGCAATCAGGGCAAGCTGGTGGTAGTCGTAGTAGAAGCAACAAAGGCCTTAAGGCTCAACCTAATCCACATATAGAAGAAAAGGAGGACGAGGATGATGATATGTCCACTGACAATATTGATTTTGGTGGCAGCAACTTTGATATTGATTTCGTAGGAGATACGGATGATATCGATGATAATGGTCGATCAGTATTACCATCTGGTGGTGCTGGTCGTGGCGGGCAGAGACAAAAGCACCATACATATACAACAGCCTCGCAATCATCAATCTCTAGAGGAGTGGGTGCTAACAATAGCTCACGGCAATCTCGTCCAATGGCCAATCAAATGGAAGCTTGGCTAGAAAAGCAAGGTTCGGATGGTGAGGTCGAACCTGAACCAGTTGCAAAGAGGAGGCAAACAACAATCAGGAATAGCTTTAACCGCCAAGCATCGTCAGCAAATAGCAGGTGTCACAGCCGTCAGACATCTTCAGCACGAACGAGTGGTCTTTCAGCCCAAGGAATGCAGTGGGTGCAAAGTGTTGGTTCATCACGATCATCTCAGTCTAGGGCTCGTGCTGGCGATTCTTCACAGCCCAACAATAATCCTAGAGGACAAGGCAGCACAGTAGCTTCAAGACAAAAGAATAATGCTTCTCGAGGTAGGGGTCAGATTGATGAATTGGAATCGTCAATAAGGCCTTCAATTCCTCGTGCATTATCTCCAGACTTGCTATTTGACTCAATATCAACTGATAGGACTGTAGATGAAGAACAGGTGCATTGGGATGATAGTAAATCTCTAGGTGAATTATGCAAGGATCTACAAGATAGTCACCCTAACAACATTCAAGCCTGTCGGAACTCTCTAATCTCCTTGACAAAACTCATTCAATCAAAGGAAAATGATCAACTCGACAAGGATGAAGTCATTCGACTGTTTCAGATACTACTTTCTATACTTCAACGAAAATGTACAATTCTTCTCGACATCATTCAAACAAATCCAGAGGTTGCGTATTTACAGATTGATTGTTGGTGCCTCATCTTTCGTATGCTTGAGAAGAAATTAAATGGCAAGCTTGTCCAAGATGATGGAGTATACAAAATATTTGGTAAGCAATCACTATTGGCGAAACATATCCTCATCCAAATACTTGATGTCTTCTACTCTCAACTCCTCTGGGAGGAGTATGGACAAACACCAAGTTTTCACAACAGAATATTTGATCAGCTACGGTTGTTGTGTATACGCATTGGTCGTATTGTTCCACTCCTACCGACAGTATGCGGTCTCCTTATGAGCAAGTTTACCAAGGCAAGGTGGTATAAATCACTAACAATTGAGCACAAGGAGAATGAATTGGAAAAGGTGTTATTTGTTTCAGCTGTTGACCCTCTAATGCACAAACGATTCATCGCTGCAGGAGATGCCATGCCAGAACCTGATAAAGGTAAGGTCTCTTCATTTTGCATTTGTCATACTTGACATTATTCTTGTAATCTCACTTACTCACGTCCATTCAACAGGAGATATCCGTCTGAAATTATTCAAGCAGAGAATACCTCGAGAAGAGATTGAGGCTGTTTGGTCAATCATTGGCTTCGCTTCATGTTGTACTACCACTACTCAATCCAAACCAGACATTAAGAATGTTGAGCTATTACTGTCAGCACTCCTCTTTTATGATTGCGGGACATTGTCAAGCTCCCAAATTCATGAGAAGCTGCCACCATCCAAGTTGCAAGTAGATACTTGCTCCAAGGAGATCAAGTGGATCTGCTCTCTTCTGTCTTCCAAGTTGCTTGGTGAAGTACCAAAGATGGACAAACTTGATAAGCAGGTTATTCAAAGAGTAGTGAGGCTTGAAGCATTTGTTCAAATTCTAGACTTAATTCCTACATCGTCTACATCCAAGGTCAACAAGACTGTCAAGCAATTATGGGGATACTCCTGTATAACTGAATCATCTACCAAGCTAGAAAGCAATTTGCAATCAAGTCTCATGAATTTGGACATATCTTGTCTTACCAACAGTACTAATAATGTCTATAGTTTGTTGTCAAACTCGGTACTACTTCGGGAATGTGTATCTTTCACGGCAATTTATGACAACATGGTGATGAAGAAGAATCCGGTTTGGAATGGGTTTCGTACTAACAAACTCAGTCCTCTCATTGAAATGTTTGTGAAAGAGGCTGTAGTTATTGAATCAGATTTAGAAAAGAACAGGTCAGGAGAAAGTAGTGTCGATGATGAATTTGCAGCGATGTTTCGTTGTATTGAACTGGCTACAGAAATCCGAATTATGGAGTCACCAGCAAGCTCTCATTATAGAGAGGCAGCTTGCCATCTACTGTTGGTTTCTGTCTTAGCACGAAGTAAGAACAACTCTCCTGGAAAGGGCTTCAATCTCAATACATCATTCATAGAAAAGGTACGTTACTTGTTCATTCATGCCATGTGTTGGCTTGTACAAACTGTTCTTCTCACTCACTTCTGTTATAGATTATTGAATACTCGTCAGACGACAAGATGCGTCGCCATCAAAAGTATCATCTTGATTCGGCTACCGGAAACGTGCAGGCTCAGGATGAACCACCTAGCACCAACAACATTTGTCTCTTGTATACTTCATCGAAAATATTGGCATATACATCACTATTGCACCTCTATGTCACTGACTTCAATCCGGAGAATTATGAAAGTACAACCAAGCAGTTGTGTGATCATCTAACGGCTGTCAAGGCAGACATTGATACTCAATCGTTGACAAGTCTTCTTATATCAATAATGTCAAATCTACGAGCTACTAGTGCTTTATTAGATAACTTGAATCAGAGAACTCGTTTGGCAGAGGATGAATCGAGTTGTATGGCTCACCTAAACTCATCAAAGACTTGTATCAATGCCATCAGATCAATGGCCATGTGGATAAATTTGATTTTAGGTCGAGCAAGGTTCATTATAAAGCTCATTAACAATGTCAACTCTCCCGATGCCAAGCTTTTGCAGTTGGCCGAAGCAATTAAGAAGTTGGGTTGTTCAAGCTTCTTCCACTTTGTTGTGCAGTCATTCACAGCAGCGCTCACTTCAATTGTTGACACGTCATCTAGGAACCTATTCTCAAAGGCTTTGATGATTGATGGATGTTTAGAACAATCCTTTCGAAGTTGTCTTGGGGCAATACGAAGCTCGATTAAACTTGTTAATGTATTTGGCACTACTGGATCTCTTCAACAATGGAATGCTGCTGGCACATTGTACACGTCTTTTGTGGTAAGTGTGTTGTTTTACAATCATTCATCTTAGTGTGTTCATAACTCTACTCTAACTTGACTCTGTCTCCTTCTTCCTCTACAGTCGTCAAATAATACTTCATCACTCTCAATCAATAGTCAAGGAGAACAAAAGAAGCTTTGCCATGGCCAGTCGGGAGGAGTTCTAAGCGTCCTTGCTGCATTGTGCTCAATTAAAAGTGCCCAGAACATGTACATCTATGACTTGTTTAAACCAGAGCTAACACACAATGCAGATCAAAGATATACACTTCATCAAATGGCCGTGTGCTTTAGCTCTGAGCTTGTCCGTTTTGCTGTACATGATTCTAGTTGCAAATCACTTGCAACCAAACATTTGCAGAAGATAATCGGCCATCTCATGACCGCTCTTCTGGATTGTGATACGCTAGCCATGTTCCCAACATCAAATCTTTCGTTACTCTCCAAATTGGACACAACTCACAGTTCAAGATCAAAAGGTAATGATATATTATCAAAAGTACAGATTCATACAACAGATGGTAATGATCCGGATCAAGAAGCCTACAAAGTAAAGAGAATGGGAGGCGATTACTTTGATACGGCTGGTCCTTCATTCAATTGTAAAAACATTTGGTCGTTCTGTGAAAGTGTTGGGCATTTACTCATCGAATGCAACGACTCAATGTACTCTCTTCAAACGCCAATAGTTCAATCGATTGGAAGTGAAATAGTATCAATCAGTCAAAAGTTACGGTCAGACAAAGACCTGCTTGAGCTATTACCGCAGATATCTCTAGAGCGTGAATGTCTCAAACGACTCCTCTTCTTTCAGGCCTTGTTTATGGTATTGAAACAAGACAAGGAGAAGCGATTGGATGTAATACTTGGGAACGATGGAGGGCTGTTCCGCACTCTTGCCACGTCTCTGATCGAGAACTTATACTATTTATCAGGAATTGCATTAGAACTGGAAGAACAACAAAAAATAGGATGTGTTGATCCGTATCAAAGAGCCAAGTCACTTGCCTTTCAACGAGCATACACAGAGCTTTCTGGCTCTCTGATGAATCTCATGTTAAGGGAGAACACAAGCTGGGAGTGTACAATCACATGTAAGTTTGTGCAAAGCAACATAATTGCACCCACCTTCCGAGGCAACTTACAGATAAGAAGATCGATTGAAATGTCAGCTGTGAACTTGAGTCTTAACCTTCGTAAGAGATCGTCCAAGGATGGTTCAAGTCAAATGGCGGAGGATATGTATGCCTCCCTCATTCGTCGTGCAAATGATCTGTTAGTATATTCAGATGATGGTTTCAAGTCCACTTTATTTGATTCGATGCTTCATGGGCTGGGGTCAAAAGGTAATGATACAGTCGACTCATTTCTTCATATAATGAGCCGTCGGCTTGTCCTTGCATCACAAGTGTCAGGAGTTTACAACAGTACTACATCATATGATGGATTGCAGCGTGCAGTTGACGATCATTTCTTGTGCACAGAGTTAATCGATGGCGATGATACCAATGAGCATCAATCTCTTCTCCGTCTGAGAAACTGGATAATGACCAAATTTGTTGCCCTACTCAATGGCCGTAGTATCACTACACCTTTGAGGATTCTTACTGTTAGGTTTCTTTCGCGTATGATCAGTACTTTCTCATCTGACGATGTGTCGTCTAGAGATAAGATCTGTGATCAAGATGGAAATCTGATGAGCTTATTGACCTGTACCAAGCTATTTCGTTCATTGAAGGAATGTTTATGCAACTCGATTCGATCGGGTACAGCTGATGATGTACTTGTGATGGTCTTGTTTTCGTGTGCAAAACAATTCCTTGGCCTTTCAATATCAGGCATCGTAATGGATGACTCCACAGAAACAGACAATAGTACATTACTTTCATTGGCACAAGTTTGTAATCAAGGCCTTAATCTTCAAGACAAGATAAGTCCTTATGATTCTCAAGGCTTGTCCTACATCTATGAGGTATCATCGTGGCTTAAAATCTGTGGAGGACTGCTTAAAAGTGAACACATATCAGTACTTCATGGCTTTCTCATTCGAATTGAAGACAAGGTCGGAGATGATTATCAATTAGAAGCCGGTGAATCAATGTTACAACATCTCTGCTCGTCATTCAACAAAGTGAATAGTATGGAAAGAGATTTGTCCTTGGTAAATACTTATGCCAATGTACAACGATCTATTAATCCATATGCTAAAAAGGCACCGATTCCAGTTAGTAGTCACCAAGATCTGCATCTATTGTCAAGAGATTCTCTGCAATCAATAGCAGATTTCAGTAGCTTCTTCCAATCTATTTCTAGTGCTTAATAATGTAAAATAAATGTTTCCATTGCTAAGTTGACACTATGGGTATCACTTCATACTATCCCTAGTGTTTCTTCACTGTCATCTTCTTTCGCCTTCACTATAAACGGATCTTGAGCCACAAAAGTCTTCGCCTCATTACCAATCAGTGGAATAGTCAACTTATGTGCATGCAAACACATTCTTTGACATACATCTCCTCTTTCTTTAATACTTGACTCTTCATTGATGTGTGAATCTGAGCTCCCACCATATGCTACGTCTCCCAAGATTGGGTACCCTGCTACATAAGACATGTGAACTCTGGAAGAATGCGCGTTACACAGTTTAAGAAGATGGAGAGAGGAGAAGTAACTTTTGTCAGTACGCAGTTTGCAATGGGCAATCAAACAAAGGCAAATGAAGATCAAATGAAGTAGCCAGATCAACGAGATATCATATTGAGCACACGAATTCAAACGATAAACGCGGACTTTCCTCAACTGATGGCGTCTCCCTGTCCATGGTTTTAATAAGACCTTTGTCACCGGTATTTGTTGATTATTGGCATCCATATGTCCTCTCCATAATACTTTGCACTTTGTGAGTGAAGGCTTTAGCTCTGGTAGAGGATCTGGATTTGATACTGCAATGTCTGTCGACTTGATAGCTGTAGGATCCACCACTACCTGAAAGCGACCATCTTTACATTCACCTATAGATGCACATATATAGAATTCATCCTTATCATCACTTTCTATACGAAATAAAGGTGGAAGGCTATTCTGCTTCACGGCCACCTTCTCCTCATCTTGCTTGCCTCCTTTATCACTTTGAACTACGGTATCATCTTTCTTCTTCATGGCATAATGTTCAGCTAATATTTCATTATAATCTTTTGTCAAGCATTCGATAATGTCTTTCCAATCCTGTTTATTACTATTGGAACATTGAGATTTGACTGTCTTCCAAGAATCTCCTAATGAAAGCAATTCATCGATATCTTGTGAAGATAGTTCGACCTTGGGACTGGGCAATGGAGGCAGATTATTCACTTTCTTTTTCTTCTTGCTATTTGCCTTTTGTTCTGATTCATTCACAGTCTTTTCGGCTGCTGCTGCTTCTGCCTCCTTCTTCTCTCTAATTAATACAGATCGCCACTTATCAAACACAGAATGGATAGGCATAAATCCATTGAACGCCCCTCCATTCATATCTCTTTTCCGTTTCTTCCTATACTTCTTTTCTAAAGAGCCATCTTTCCATGGATCCAATGATGATGTTGGTAATATTGGAAGAGAATTCATAAAGTTTGAATCAAGTGGTACATCTGATACTTGTTTAGATGTCGAAGATGCATGATGGGTTATCACTGCTACATATTGTTTATTAGTCTTTCGTTGTTCGAATGATTTACATGCTATGGCAGTTGACTTCTTTGATTTGCCAACAAGTAATACACCAGAGGTGGCATAATCTAATTGATGTACCATTCTGAATGGATCATCTTTTACATCCGCGTGTGTAGATAGTGGAGCAATTGCTTGTAAAAGTTGTTTGTGTAATGTTGTATTATCATCATTCGACTCTTTAATCTTATTCAATAGAGAAGGTGGAGGATATAAATATAAAAGTAGCTTATGCAGTGTAGCCCTGTACGGTCCATCCATTCGTAGATCAGCTGGCTTGTTTATTGCAATATAATTATCATCTTGATATATAACTAACTTGTCAACCGCTCGATTTATTAATTCTGCATGTGATGTTTCTACTTTGTTATTGTTATTATCACTGTCGTCAACTATTTGTGTTGAACCGTCTGACACTCTTCCCAACACTTGCAATAGGTATTCTAGATCATGCTTATTTGGCTCCGGCCCTCCCCAACAGGGATTGTCATCAATTACAGGAGAAGGTACTACTTTGCTTGTCATTATATTATAAACTATTAATACTATTATTGGATTAAGGATGTGTGTGTGTGATGTGCATAAATATATATCAATTTCTGATGATAAAAATAGATACTACTGCTCACTCTCCTCGGAATACAAAGAGCGTTAAACTACTATACATAGAGATCAGATCGGTATAACTACTCTGGCATTATAATTATTAGTATCATTAGGAGGGGTGAGGTGCCATGTCCAGAGCATATGTACCTTGGTACACTTTACCCATTCTGAGCTGGCGGACGGACACATACAACCACTAACAAAGTCCAGAATATGTGTACCTGGGTACATTAACCCCATCTGCTCTGGCGGACGGCCATGTACCAGGGTATCCTAATCCCCTATGAACAATCATATGCACCGGTATTCAGGTCACTATTTGGAAGGGGGGAGAACCTAATGGAAACTATATGTCCAGGAAATATGTACCATGGTACACTTGACATCTACCTTCTGGCGGACCAATTAGCCCGGACATGTACCTAGGTACATTCAAAATTGCTCTGGCGGACGTGAAAGCGTACCCCAGTGTTTCTACGTAGGAACTAGTAGGATCCAAGGATACCTCACCCCTCCTGTATCATTACATACTGATAATGCAGGGGCGAAGAAGTAAGGGGTGAAGATGTGATAGATCAGACGTTCAATCGCTAAATATCAGTTCATTCTAGAAAAACTCATTCTACTGCTTGCGTGCGTGAATGCTCTCCTCCTCCTAAGTACTACTTCTGATGCTTCATACAAATACTGCCTCTCTCTAGATCTATTAATAATTCGTCTAAATATGGGAGGCTCAGAAATATCTAGGCGGAAGAAATATCACCACTCCGAATAATCTCTAAGCTAAAAATTTGCTCCGCCTCCTCAAAGAGCATGAACAACAACAGGAAGTTTGTTAAAGAAGTTCATGCATACCTTTGAAGCATTAGGATCTGAACATGCCGCTGATTTATCTCTTACAAGCCGATCAATCATATAGGATCAAATTGCGGCATTTTATTGACGAGTTAGAAATTGTACTACAATAATAATGAGAATATCATACATCGATGCAGGAATACAAACAATATCCCTATCAACTATGGTGGAAATAAATAGGAAGAAAGCAACACATGTGAATTTTCATTCAAATAGAATTAATACACTTGAAATCCGTATACCTATACAATATCATTGCAATAATAATAATAAAGATGTAGAGTATATTAGAACTGGAGGATGTATCAATCATTTGTTGGAGCTCGATTTCTCATCTAATAATTTGGGTGATGGATATAATAATAATACTGCAATGCCAATACTTGGCAAGTCAAAAAAGTTACCATTGCTTGGGCTTTGCAATAACCTACGCAAGCTCAATCTATCAACAAACAATTTGAATGAAAACTCATTCGTTAATCTTAGTGATAGTATTCTCTTGCCAAATCTACAAACAATTGATATATCACAGAACAGATTCAACAAACTTCCTACTATGCTACATGTTCTACCTTCCCTAAAGCATTTGTATGTCAAGAAGAACGAGATAAAATCTCTCACATCATTACTTCAGACATTACATAATCATCGGGGTAAATTGGAAACTGTAGTGTTAACAAACAATCCAGTTTGTTCAAAAGAGTTGTATTTTGAGAAGGTTGTATTTGTTTTGGGTACTACATTATCATCATTAGATTGTAGGAAAGTTACATCAAACGATAGGGAGAGTGCTAGGATACGATTAGAACGAGGATTATCAATAAAGAATACTGTGACGGTACCAAAGCAAGAATGTATACCACCATCCATCTCCCAAAGGAATAGGGTACTAGTACAAGAAGCTGATAATAATAATCAAATAGAACATGAACAAAGGAAATGGTACCAAGAAAAAGAAGATGAAGAGCACATTTATACTCAGCGTAATAACACGGCGGCGGTAGCAAATGAAGATTTACGAGCACTCAAAGAGAGAGTGGCATCCTTATCGGCTAGGATTGAAGAACAAGCATCATCTCAGAGGCATAATAAGGAGAATGTACCCCCGAAGGCATCAAAACCAAAATCTGGCAGGATGAAGATGCCTGACTCAAATAATAAAGAGCTATGCATACGTCAACAAAATGCGGCAATTAACTTGATGAATACCATTATACTCAGACAGAAACAAGATCGAACAATAGTGCAACTGGCTTTATCACTGTGGAGATTGACTACCAAGCTCGAACGTGAGAAGAAATTGGAAACAAACTTTATAGAAACTGAGAATCAGTGGCAACTCAAAGTTGAGGAGCTTGACCGTACTAATGAGTCTTTGAAGGAGGAGTTAGAGAAGGCAAAACAATCTGCACAGCTATCTGATAAGGTGACCAAAGTTTGTGATAAGAAGATGCTTCAGTTGAAACAGCAAGTAGATGATCTTGAAGAAAGTCTCAAAGTTGCAAAGACAAATCAAGAAAAGACCATGAGAATGTTAGGTACATCCAAGATCGAAGTTCAGCGGTTAGAGGTTACTTTGCTTAGGGAGAGAGAAGACAACAAGGCTGAGGCTCGTCGGGTCGAGCACAAGCTGAAAACTTTACACAAAGAGCTTGAACATACAGCAAAGCAACTTGATGACGAAAGACGAGAGAAAATAGTCGTTGAGTCTGTGAACAAGCAAGTATCAATGGCAAATGAAGAAGCAGCTGAAGCCGCCAACACAAATGCTCAACAGTTACATAAGTTGAAGTTAGAAGTGATACAAAAGGAAGCAACAATACAACGCTTGCAAGATGCATATAAACAAGCGGCTAGGAAAGCTTCTTTGGATATGTCTCGTTGTAAGCAACTATCATCATCAGAACAACAAGCACGAGAGCTACTTGATCAACAGACCAACAAAATGCACAACATGGAAGCCGAGAATGAGAGGCTAGTTAGTGATTACAAGGCTCTTCACACCAACAAGCTAGATGAAATCACATCCAAAGAAACTAAAATCAATACTTTGATATCGCTAGTGGAAGAGAAAGACATGGCAATCAATGCCTCTGAGATGCGGATTAAATCAATAACGAATGAGAGAGATGATGTGCAGAGACAACTAACTAAATCCAATAGTCAGAGATCCTGCTCTGAGCAGAGGGTAAATCAACTCCAATCTCAACTTGATCAAGCAGTCGATGATATTAGGAATCTGAAGCGCTCCTCAGTGGATAAAGAAGAGCGCTTAGAGGCAGAAGTATCCAGAGCCAGTGAGTTGAAGCACTTTCTTGTCAGTCTCGAGACAAAGAATAAAGGTTTGCACGGAGAAAACATGTTACTGAGAAATGAGGTAGCTAAACATCAACAGATGTCAGCATCTTTAAAGAAGAAAGTTCAACAGGCTAAGAGTCAATGGAAGTCGAGGGAGAAAGAGGTTGCTAGTAATCATTATAAAGAAATACAGCAGCTACGAGATGAGAATGAGCAGGCATTGCTGTCAGTAAATAGAAAGTTTGAGAATGAACGGTCCATAAGGATGGAAGCTGAACAAAAAGTTGCAGTAGTGACAGCTGAGGTTGATAAACAAAAGCTCAAGATGCAAAGTGCAATCGAAGGCTTAGCTAGACAGCTTACGGAGTGATGTAGAACTACTCCAGTTGTATCATACATAAAGAACGTAGAGTTATAAAAAATAAACACGACAACTATATTCTCTATAAACAAAAACAATCTATCCAGTCAGAATTCCATATTTAAGCATCCGCGGTACTCTTCTCGACGGTCAACATGACAGTTGGCATTGAATCACCTTGACTCCATGTTTTACCAGCAAAATCTATCCTGCCAGGACTATCCATAGACAACTTAAAGGTCATCTCTCTCGTGTCTGGTTGAATTGCTGAAAGTATATCTACTTCATACAACTTCTTTCTATCATCAATATTAGGCAACTTCTTTGCCTCGAAAGTATCGATCAGAATCGAGCCCATATCTTCTAGTTGAGCATTGAAAGAAACACTTCCTTCAGCCCATGGACCAGCTTGGGGGAGTGCCTCAACCTTCACCTCATATACATCATCGGGATCACCTTCCTTGTGGTGGCTTGTTAAGTATAAGCTCAATGTTGCATCAATTAACTTCTCATCTTGTGCAAATTCAGGAATGTCAAAGCGAACAAATGAGTAGCGTGCTCCATCACCTTCAACACTAAGATGAACTTGTCCTCCCGAAGTCGAATCAGGCATGAGCTGTTTCGTAGTGGCCACGGCTGTGGGTCGGAGGAAGACTTCTTCATCCTTTGGCACAACAGGTGCAGCTACTGTTGAAGTAGTTGTTGATGCCATGAGAGTCTCAATTGTGGCATCACAGGCAGCTTCATCAAACTGAACATCCACATCGCAGTACTCGTCACTGTGGTACCAATCGTGATTACAAACACTCTCTTCACAATATAAGAAGTCCGTGAATGGAACAGTGCTAAAGTCAACATACTCTTCTTCGACACAAGGCTCCTTACAAAGCATCTTTGGATCTTCCTTGTTACACCAACATGCCTCAAGCCTAATACTCCAAGCACCGGCATGTGATTCTAAGTCTGAACACTTTGCCGCACACTCTTCTACCGAAGTAACACCATCATCTTCATCAAACCAACTTAGACTGGTTGTATCGTAACTCTGAGGCCAAGATAACCAACCGGTTTTAGAGTTTAGAATGAAGCGGAATCCGTACTGAGTAAGATCAAGATCATCGAATTCGGGGTTGCTGATATCAGATACGGATGCCGAAGCATCAACATCAGTTGGGGTGGAGGGAGTCTCTGGTGGTGACGGCACTGGTACTTCAGGTGCTGGTACTTCAGATGAAGGCACAAGAGCCGCAATAGTAACATCACATACATCTGAGTCAAACGAAACATCGTCGTCACAATACTCTTGACTGTGATGCCAGTCTTTTGCGCAGACAGACTCATTACAATAGTCGATGTCATCAAACGATACAGTACTAAACTCGACATACTCTTCTTCAACACAAGGCTCCTTGCACAGGTTTGATGAATCAACAAGATTGCACCAACAAGCCTCATATACGACACTCCATGCTCCTGTAGGGGCGTTAATCTCCTTACATTTGGCAGCACATTCAGCAACAGATGTAACTCCATCTTCATCATCAAATGACTTAAATGTGTCCGAACTTTCATCTTTAGGCCATGACATCCATCCAACTGTTACGTCTTGGATGTACTCGTACCCAAGGGTTGATAGGTCAACAGGTCCAGAACCGGTAAGGGCATCAATGGACTTTTGACAAACATCTGCGTCAAACTTGACAGTATCATCACAATATTCTTGAGAGTGGTGCCAATCCTTATCACATACAGACTCGGTACAGTAATCGAAGTGCTCAAACGAAACCTTGCTAAACTCAATGTACTCTTCTTCAACGCATGGCTCTTTGCATACCAGAGACGCATCAACAAAGTTGCACCAGCATGCTTGATATGTATCTGACCATCCACCCGTAGGGGCATCAAGTTTATCACACTTGATTGCACACTCATCTGCGGATGTCACGCCATCGTCATCGGCAGTAAATGTCTTGAAGTTATCATCACTTGTAATTTGAGGCCATGATATCCATCCAACATTGACATCTTGAATGTATGGATAGGGATCAACCTTCGCTGCCGGTGGAGCTAGAAGAGCATCAATTGACAGCTGACAGACATCCTCATCGAACTTGATGGTATCATCACAGTACGATTGGGAGTGATGCCAGTCTTTAGCACAGATGGACTCCTCGCAGTAGCCAAAGTGTTCAAAAGAAACATTACTAAACTCGACATACTCCTCCTCAACACATGGTTCTCTGCATACCTTGGAAGTATCGACAAAGTTACACCAACACGCTTGGTACTTGACACTCCACGCCCCCGTAGGAGCATCTAATGAGTTACACTTGGCTGCACAACTTTCAGCAGAATCAACACCATCATCCGAGTCGAATGTCTGGAAGTTATCATCATTTGTATCCTTGGGCCAGGACATCCAACCAACCTTGACATCTTGAATGTATGGATAAGGAGCAACGTCATCTGAAGGTGGTGATGTGAGAAAATCAATTGACTGTTGGCACACATCAGCGTCAAACTTGATAGTATCGTCGCAGTATTCTTGACTGTGATGCCAATCCTTGTCACACACTGACTCGTCACAGTAGCCAAAATGCATAAAAGACACCCTGCTAAACTCAATGTACTCTTCCTCGACGCATGGCTCTTTACATAACTTGGAAGTATCGACAAAGCTACAAAAGCAAGCTTCATACTCAACAGACCAAGCACCTGTTGGTGCATCGAGATTATTGCACTTAGATGCACACTCGGCCACAGATGTTACTCCATCATCTGCGGTAAATGTCTTGAAGTTGTCATCATTAGTGGTCTTAGGCCAGGACAACCAGCCGGACTCGACATCTTGAATGTGTGGATAACCATAGTTTGACAGATCTGTTTGAGTCTGGAGGTTAAGATCAGTTCCGGTGGCTAGATCCTCAATCTTCTTAGCACACACATCTGAATCGAACTTGATTGTATCATCACAATACTCCTGGCTATGATGCCAGTCTTTATCACACACAGACTCGTCACAATAATGATAGTGGGAGAATGATACAGTACTAAATTCGATATACTCCTCTTCAACACATGGTTCCTTACAAATCTTTGGAATGTCAACAAAGTTACACCAGCATGCCTCATAATTCACAGACCACGCGCCTGTGGGGGCACCATCAGCACTACACTTCTCGGCACAAGTTGCAACAGAAGTAACTCCGTCATCTTCATCATACGTCTTGAAGTTGTCGTCATTATAATCTTGAGGCCACGACATCCATCCATCAGATACGTCTTGAATATGGGGATAGCCATAGGTTGAAAGATCGACATTAGTATCTGATGCTCCTCCATCGTCGCCATGGTTACCATCATCTTCTGGTACGAGTGCAGCGGCGGATAGAGCAGCAATAGTTACATCACATGCATCCTGATCGAACTTGATGGTATCATCACAGTATGCCTGACTATGATGCCAGTCCTTACTACATACAGATTCCTCGCAGTAATCAAAGTTATCGAACGATACCGTACTGAACTCAACGTATGTCTCCTTCACGCATGGTTCCTTACATAACTTGTCCGTTGGGAGGAAATTACACCAACATGCCTCATACGTATCAGACCACGCGCCCGTGGGAGCACCCTCCTCGTTACATTTGGCAGCACAGCTTTCGGCAGAATCAACACCATCATCAGAGTCAAACGATTCGAAAGTGTCGTCATCCTCTTCCTTTGGCCATGACACCCATCCAGAGGAGACAGTTTGGGAGTAGGGGAATCCAGATTTTGATATAGCATTGAAATCTACTTCCACCTGACTTGATATATCATCGTCGTCATCGTCATCATCATCAACATAATCATCATACACGTCTTCAGGATCAGTCTTACCAGCCTTTGAATCAACAACTGGATGTTTATCATTCGCCTGAATACCCAACGCTGCAATCTTCGTATCACAAACATCGGCATCAAACTTAACATCCACATCACAATACCATTCACTATGATACCAATCCTTATCACATACACTCTTATCACAATAATCAAAGTTGGTAAAGGGTACGGAACTAAAATCGATATAATCCTCTTCAACGCATGGTTCCTTACATAAGGTTGATACCTTAACAAAGTTACACCAACATGCGGCATACTTGACACTCCACGCACCGGTTGGGGCATTTAACTCTTGACACTTGGCAGCACAACTTTCAATGGAATCAACACCATCACTAGATTTGAATGTTTCGAATGAACTTTCATCATAGTGTGGTGGCCACGAAATCCATCCGACATTTGTATCTTGTGCGTAGGGGTAGCCATAACTTGATAAATCCTTGACGGTGCCATCGACATCATGTGTGCCATCGGCAGGACCTTGAACGACAGCATCAGCCTCGTCAGATGACAAACCATCTAACAAACCAATGGTAAAATCACATGTATCCTTATTAAACTTAATTTCATTATCACAATATTCTTGAGAGTGATGCCAATCCTTATCACAGACTGATTTTTCACAATAATCGTACTCAGTAAAGGGTACTGTGGAGAAATCGACATATTCTTCCTCGACACAGGGTTCTTTACATAATGAGGATGTATCGACGAAGTTACACCAACATGCTTGATACTTGATGGACCAGGCTGTTTATTAATATATAAGTTTAGGGTAGATTTGGGGGGTTGAAGTAGAAGTGTGTGTGTTAGTATAATCCCCTCTGATACACACACCACACAATCTTAACAAAACATACACAACACACAGAAACACCTTAATACTTACCACCAGTGGGAGCATCCTCCCCCTTACATTTCTTAGCACAACTAATTAAATCATTCACACCATCATCTTTATTATAATACAGAAACGTATCAGTATCATATTCCTGTGGCCATGATATCCAACCAATTTTTACATCTTGTACATACTTCCATCCATAGTTTGACAATTCATTTAATTCATTGGGTGTATATCCAGAAGGTGATGGTGCCTTTGGTACTGCATCGGATGAGTCTGGTGAGGGCGCATCTACGCCCATATTGGCAAATTTACTTGTCGGACTTAATGCAAATGGACTTGGTGTTGGATTAGTATTCAATGCATTATTGTCACCAGATGGTGCCACTAGGAAAACAATCATAACAATTAATACAGTTAGTAATACAATTGCACCACCGCCATACCAATATTTCTTATTACCCTTTGGGTGCGCACGTGTGGGTGTATCATATTGCATACCATTGCCATTGCCATGCAAATTGTTAGTACCATTTTCTAATTCATCCGATGAATCTAATCCACGTATAGCAGCTAACGCCGCACCACTACCTTTATTGGCATAATCAATAAATTTTCCTTTTTGATCAAAGGATGGTTTATGTTGAAAATCACCAGATACACCATCATAGGATGATGAGGGGTATAAACTAGAACGATCTTGTGCATTTGAAAAATCTTGTTCAATATCTTCATCGTCTGAGTTTTCTTCATCATTAATGGTATATTGTGTACTACCATTGGTAGGTGTAGTAGTATCAGATTCATTGAAGGAACGACGTTCTAATTCCATAACACCCAAATGATTGAATACGCCTTGAGATGGCGGACCGGAGTTTGAATCAATGATTGGTACTCCCTCCTCCTCTTGTTGTACTGCCTCCCCAGTACTATTATTATTAGTCAATGGTGGAGGACCAGCACTCATCATACTCAAGTTCCTCAAATTAGTTAACAATACATCCTCCTGTCCTTCATACTTGATTAACATTTCATTAGCCTTGGATGTGGGTATACCACATGATTCAATTAATGTATTAATTTCTGTAAATGTTTCAGCAGAGGCTGGTTCGCCGGAGTTGTAGGTTAGACCGGTTGGTGAGGGGTGTGAAGAGTCTCCACCAGTGTTGTCTGGTGTGCTCATATCTCTTTTTGTTGGTTTGTTATCTATTTATATTATTTTGTATTGTAGTATTAATTGGAGTGGGAGAAGGATATATTGTTGCAATGCTCTATTGCAAATGAACAATAGTAGTGAGTCGAAGATACCCCAATTCAACTTAAACTGTTGAGTAGATAATTATTGTGTGCTTTAGTATGCTATGCTCTCTCCAACAAGGCTGATAGTGAATAAGATGAACGGCAATAGTATGAACGGAGTTGTATTTGGCAGTAGGGGCAACTACGATGTGGTCATGCGAAAAATGACAATATTTTGAGAGAGTAATTTGGCGAGGGAACGTACGGGCGTATCCTACTAAAGGTTCTTTTGGCAGATGGGATCTTTTATGTTGCTTATTGCTTTTGCTTGATGCCCATCGATTGAAGATAGGTATGGGCGGCATTTATACAATATGGTGCATCATTGTGAGCTTATGATACATACCAGTATTGCAATTGTTAATTATTCTTCGGGCTAATAGGTTTGGACGTACAAATTAGACCGTCGGTATCATAAAATCAAATATATGAACAACATGTCTTTTCAGAACATCTGCTGCATCAGATTGATGTATGGTACTGCTCTATTATTACTATTTAGTGTTGGTATAATATCATATATATCAAAAATAGATACTTTGCATATTTCTAAGCACAATAATAATAATGGGAGAAAGATATCAAACGATATAAACTTAATAAAAGATACACAACTTAATAACAAGTATGATAATAATATCAATCAGAAGCAGCAACAACTATTGAGAAGAAGAAGGATCATGTATCTCCCACCAGCACCTGTTAGACCATTTAGTGGCAGATTGAAACCTAGTGAAAATGACAATAATGCACAAGAAGACTATGATAATAGTGATACCAATAATGATAATGATGAAAAGTTTATATTAGAAAATAGCAGTGATACAAAGAAACAACAAGATAAAGATCCAAATATATCATTTGATACAACTTCTTCAGCATATGCACCGGAGGATTACCCAGATCCATGGACAAATCTATTGTTATGTGGTGGCGCTGCAACAAGCCATTTAAAAGATATACAAAATGATGATAATAAAAGTAAAGAACAATACTATGCAGAAACTGATCTTGGTGCATATGGAATGACTAAACAACAACAAGCGTTAAATTTACACCGACCAATATTTTGTGATCCTGATCAAGTATTGGATAGAGAAACATTAAGAAATGTGGCAATACAGTTACGAACATTTAGTGAAACATTTGCTTCATATGATGATGATGTATCAGAGGGTGTGGATTCGTCATCACGTCGAGAGCTTAGGGGTAGTAGTAGTTCAACAATTGAAAATAGATTGTATAAAGATTCTGTGGGTGGCATCTTCTCTACAACTCATAGAGATACACTACGAAAGAAGAAGAAGGAGTCAGTGGAAGAGCATAAGATTGAAGTTGCCGTTGCTTTAGTTCAAAAGATCAACTTGCCAGCCATCCTAAGGGCCGACTCTTACTTCTTTTACTCTGATCAGGATGATATGGTAAATGATGCGGCCCAGTACTTTGCTCGGTATGTACATGATACGTGGTCAAAGAAACTAAGTCAAGAGCAGAAAGCTACTGGTGGCTCAACTCCTACAAACATTGTCTTGATATTTATATCCGTGGAAGATCGGATCTGTTACATATCAAGTGGAACAAGAATGACAACTATACTACCATGGTGGAGACTTGAGCATGTTGTACAAGATATGAAGCAAGATCTACGGAAGAATCGAACTGGCGAGGCACTTGGCATTGCAATACAGGATTTGACGGAACTACTAGATTCCGGCCCACCGACGTTAGGAGATCGAGTAAACGACTTCGTCGACAGGTTTGGGATTGTTATACTCTTTACCGTCTTCACCTTTATATTTGCTACATGGGGAGAATGTAGGGACCGTCGTGGTCGATTGTTCTTTGCAGAAAAGAAAACCCGACTGACAAAAGCCGAGAAGGAGAAAGCGAGATCACTGCAAAGGGAGTTTCAGACTAAGGCGTGCCCGATATGCTTGGAGCCTTTCCAGACGCAGCCAGTTGAAGATGGTGAGATAAATGATGATGATGGATCAATAAACAAGGAGAATTCTTCTAATAAAAAGAAGGTAAACAAAATGAAGAGGGTTGATAGCTTCGGTATACCTCTTGTGGGTGCAGATGATCAACCGATAAAGCTGCTAAGATGTGGACATATCTTTGATCAACAGTGTTGGCAGCTGTGGGTTGATTCTGGTCAAGGCAACCCTTGGAGTTGTCCGGTTTGTCGTCAAGATGTATGCAGACCGAAGAGAGGATCTAGCACTCAGAGTATCGGGGACAATCGAAGACGAAGAGGAGATGATCAATCTTCCCTGTTTACTCGAATGTTTGTGGCAAGCACGTCAGGTCCTTCCATGCTTCTCAGGCCTGCCACCACAATTACTTTATCTCGTTCCAATAACTACAATACCATATATCCAAATCCATTATCATTGTCTTCTACAAGGACAAACCCTATGTTTGGTGTATGGACGCCACCGCCAATCGAAGGTATTGATGAGCAGACTCCATTGTTTGCTCGTGTAGAGGATATCGAAGAATCATCATGACTTGATAACACGACTCGGTTGTACTATACATTTTGAAGTATTATTGTAAAATAATGTAATCTAATGAGTATTTACTTACATAATGTTTACATTATCTATTGCCCCCTATCACTTCGACTTAACATTGCTCGTCTGAACCTCTCTTCTTTTATAAACTCCGATGCTTCCTCTAGACTTGGCATCGTCGGATATCTTTTAATTTCCTTTATATTCTCCCATCATCGTCATACGACATTACCTGCCAAATGCCCTTACTTCGTGTTATGAGCAGTTAAGCAGTTGATTTCAGACACGAATGGGGCAGTTATGATAAGACGTAAGAAATAATCAGGTAGGATGATAGCAGTGAAAAAGAAGACTAGTATTACATATGTATTCCTATTCTGATATAGGTAGATTATAGTTAATCTTTTATACTGTTACATCCTGCCAGACATCCATCGATCGTTGTTGATTGCATATCTTTTAAAGCTTTCTTCTCTGACCAACTCTGACACCTCTCTTAGACTTGGCTTTGTTTTGTATGTTTGAAGAACTTCAGTACTACCATCAGGTTTCTCAAGTAAAGCTTCCCAATTGCCTGGAAAGGCCCTCTGTTTTGTTTGTAAACAGAAAAGGGTGACGATTGTGAGTTGATGTACAAGTGAGATAGGCAGGAAAAGATACCTGTCATATCAATATCAATTGGTAAGAACTTACAAAAACAAAACCCCTCGATATTCGTTTCAAGTAATACACTTCTTCAAATCCTTTGCGATTTCCAAGATCATATGATGTCGAATATGAATTATTCATTACAATAAAAGGACAGTTCGGCTGGCCATATGCCGAAACGAGTCTTTGCCATGTCTCTTCGCCACCGGGGTTGATTGCAATAATTGATTCATTCGGTTTGCCTTCCTTCCTTGCCTTGTCACTACCAATCTTTCCACTCCTCGATATCTCTCCCCAATTCTTAATATCGTCAAAGTTAATTTGTTCCGCTGACAGTACACCGACTGGTTTCTTCATTGCACCTGCTAATCGTTTTGCCCAATATATGTTTGAATAAGCTATTAAATTTCTTGATACATTACTACCAGGTAAGTATCCACCCTTAATCTTTAGATCCTTTGCAATCAAGGTCTTACCAAACTTCTGGTTTAATGGCGTACCAAACTTAGGGAAACAGAAGTTAATTCCATACAATTTGTTAGTAAATGTGCAAAACCGTAGCATATTATCCCACATCCACACAATTACATATTCATGTCTTGGTTTCACAAACATGACCCAATGCCCATATCAAAGGGTGGTCTGTGACCATTGTGCACAATTAAGTTCTGCTTACCTTAGCTTCCTCTACATTTGGTACAGGAGGAAATTGGACTTCCATATTAGTTTTACCAGCAGATATCGCCTTTGAGATTGCAGTTCTGGCCTGTTTTGCTATCTGCTCATCAAAGTATCCTCCGTACATCTCTATAAGTATATGTACATAGTGTATTATGTATGAATGATAAATCAATATTGTAAGCGACTGATTACGTAATAAATACAATAAATGTGCATATCATGTGCACAAAAATTAGTATACTTACTAGGCATACCCTTACCGCCATCAAGAAGCGGTATGAGACCAACGACAGCATTGATACTGATAAACAGTATGGATAATAGAATGTAGCACGCCATGGTCTATGAGAGGAGGCGGTAGAAGTAGAGATTATGGATTTTGCTTCAATGCAATCATAACGTTTGATCGCTAAACTAATCTTGCTGAGTCACTTTGTCATTATTTTATCTCCCCCAACCTCTAGTAAGATGGCTTACCGTACTCCTAAGTAGAAGAACTTCGGACTTGCGGAGGAATTATGCTATTTAGATATTAACTGTTTAAGTCAAAACTGTAGTGTAATTGGGGTTTAGGAAGGAAACGGTTAAGCTGATAGATATGTTCACTCTAGTCCAAGTAGTACTCGGTATATTGCTCCTAAGTCGACAGGTCATCTGTTTTGCACCTAATCGATTGCAATCATCCACACAGACGAATGGTAGATATATATCTACTACTCTACGGGTTGATTTGTTAGAAGAAGAACAAATAAAAATAGAGACAAATAATGATAGTTTGAAAACTACAAAAGACTTCAATAGTGGAGAAGAATGTGTCTTTCAAGATATAGAAGTGGGATGCTTAGATCCTATGCTACTCGATGCAGATGGTAACTTACTAGTAGAAGAGGAAGAAGATACAACAAGTTGGTCATACAAATATAAAGAGTTTGCAAAGACATATCCAAATGTGAACAATATTGCAATTGCCACCATAAAAACAGGATCAGCGGATTTATTAGCACAAGTTGTCATCGGTCATACTCCAATTGCTGAAGTAGATTGGGATCGTTCATTACTGTTTTGTACATTTGGAGCATTGTATTCGGGTGGCTTTCAATATTGGTATCAAGTAAACATCTTCAAGAAGTTATTCGATGTTGAAAAGTTTACTTCACTAAGCTGGGAAGATAAAGCAAAGGATACAGATGGATTGAAATCATTAGCAGCTCAAACGGCGGTTGATTTAACAGTATTGACGCTAGTATATCTACCAACATTCTATGTTTTCAAAAGTAGTGTCTTCAGCGGTAGTAGTGATCCATCAGTCTGGTTCTCTTCAGGTTTGGATAGTTACACTCAAAACTTTTCGAAAGATGAATTTGATTTGATACGTGTATGGCTGCCGGCAGATCTGGTATGCTTTAGCGTTCCCCTATATCTGAGATTACCTGTAAGGCATATAGTATCATTTGGTTGGACCGCATATCTATCTTTCTCAAGGGGAGGACATTAATATTACTAAATTAGGTTGATACTTCACTCATACCAGAATAACAAATCAAATTAGTCTAACTCCTGCATCTGTCGATCAATCTTCTTTCTAACATCCTCGTACTTCTGCTCGTCTGATTTGTTTTCTTCTAAGAAGCGTTTCAATTCCAATGTTCCCATTGCCTTATCTAATGCTGCCTGGGCAATTGCCTCTGAATCTACACGTTCTTTACTCCTACTTAGAGCCTTGTCCTCTCCTCCTCCTCCTCCAAACGATGAGAATAATGATCCCCCACTTCCACCATCAGTATC
>Ga0214481_100175_pt1 | contig 32554 bp, 19 predicted proteins | sample M1_20Mar14CPVII9_4_FD_165057 | JGI IMG/M metagenome (GOLD analysis project Ga0214481, IMG submission 165057) | Marine eukaryotic communities from Monterey Bay, California, United States - M1_20Mar14CPVII9sort6BwellG10 | ecosystem: Environmental > Aquatic > Marine > Unclassified | place: USA...
ATGCATCACGTATGACAGGATGGACGGGGCATACGGGTGTTACACCTTTAGTTAATAATCTTGAAATTACAAAAACGAAAAAGAAACACAATTACGAGCAGGGTCGAGTAGATGAAGATAGAGAAGATCAATATAGACAAGAGGAAGATAAGGTGTTACGAACACGTAGCACAACAAATAATAAACCTCCACGACCATCTGTGGCTCGTTCTCCTTCTCCAATATTGCCAACATTAACCAAAACTCATGATGGTCATGGACATTCGAATTACAATAGAGAATCATCCAATACTGGCAGCGGCGGATCAAGTAACAACAGTGGTATTAAAAAGATGTTAACAAATGTTAGTTCCATAACTGGATGGAGTCCAGATAAACAACAGAGCAAGTTAGTCAACGATGAGGATGAGCAGCAAGATGTCGGTATTGATCCAGCAAGGGGTTCATTTGACTTGGTTATTATACCCAAAGAGAAGAGAAGGCAGAAGAAACAAGTTGCTATGAAACAATTGACAGCTGTGGAGGCAGCATCGGTAGCATCTGAAACAGTTCATCATAAACCACAGCAACAAGTTATGAACAATTTGACATATTGGTCTTCATTATCTGTCAAAGCTGCCATGGCGGTTATATCAAGTGATACAAAGAATGGCAGTGACGAGGAGAAGATGGCACAGATTGCTGCTAATGCTGTATTGGAAGCTGGGAGAGAGTATGATTCATCTGTTAATACAACTAATATCAAGAATAGAAAGAAGGAGAGGATTAAAGTTGATTTAAAAGATGTTGCAACAAAAGTTAGTGTAGCCATACTCGAGTCAGGTGGGGATCATACTGTCGCAACTGCTGTAGCTGTTGCCATTATGAATGAAAAGGCAACCACATCATCACCAAAAGATCAAGGAAGTGATAGTAGTGTGTCAACTGAAGTAGCAGTTAATACATCCGACGGAGTTCAGGGTCCAACAGCAAATATTAATGAAGCATTATCATCCAGTATAACAACCAAGGATACTACTACTGCTTCGGCATCAATATTCTCAAGGAATAGATGGAATAATAGGAAATCAAAGAGTGCAACTGATGATAGTATTAGAGCTGCAGCGGCACGGGGTGTTAAAAAGGCTGGCCAGGGTAGAAATTATTCCGATTGGCAATTGCAAGTTGATAGAAGGAATAGTGAGTTGGGCGGCGGCTTTGATAGACAATCAGTAACAGCATCAATGGCATCTAAACGTCGTGAACTTGAGGCTAAGGAAGCTGAGATAATATCCCGTAATCAAGCCCTTGAGGCTGCCGCCCACCTTAATCAACAGAAGGAAGCTGAGATACAACAACGTTTACAAGAACTAAACACTACGACACAAAAACAACAACAATTAAAACTCAAAGAAGATGAAATAAAGTTAAAGAATGAACAACTCGAAACAGCAGCAAGAGCGAACGAACAGTTGGAAATAGAAATAAAGCAACGTATGCTGGCATTAGATGAGGCTACGAATGCTTTACTTGTTCGGGCTGAGAATGTACAGAATGAGATTAATACAAGAGTGACTGCTCCTAATAATGGCCAACAACAACAAGCAGTGGTATCTTCGTTGGGTAGGGTCGATGAAGGAAATAAGCTTGTTGACGAAAAATATCAACAACAACAACAACAACAGTATGAGTATGATCCGAGGCCGAATTATGGGTATGATCAGTCTCGGGGTAATATGTATGATCCTCATAATAGTAATGGATACCATCAGCAGCAGTCTAGAGAAGATCAGCCTAGAGAGGGTGCCAAAGCAGATGGTGAGATTAGTGTATACACAAATCAAGCTGATTATGGTCAACAGCAATCTCGGTTTGATTTGATTCAACAAGGAGATCATCTCGATCAAAAGCAGCGTCATGAGAGATCGCAGAGTGATCCATCGAGGCTGAAGGAGCAAACAGACAAGAGTATCCTTGAACAGATATCAGACAAGTTGTACTCGATAATTGATGATGCCAACTTATGTGATACTTCCTGTGCCGAGCCAAGTACCCTGAGACCGGGCGAGAACTCAGTTACACAACGTCGGCCCTCATATCACAATATGGATCCTGCTTCATCATTCGGTAGCTCGCTACCAATGAACAAGCCAACTATATCAGGTTTGACAACCCAGGAAGATCAACATCGAACATGGTCAAATTGGTTTGGAAAGAGCAATAACATGCCCAAGAGTCAGCAAGAATCATCACATCTTCCTCCTGTTCACGCTGTCGTAAACCAGTCCTTGAATCAACCTCATAAGATGCAACAGACTAATCCTAGTCAGCAGCTTCCAGAGTACAAGAGTCCTAGTGAAATGGTGGATCTAAATCAAGCTCTTGTTCAGGCCATGAATCAAAGAGATCATACAAATAATGTCCAACCGACAGACAAGGCTTTGGATGAGGCACTGAAGCAAGCTATGGGCCAAGCCCATGGTTTTGAATTCCAACCCATCTCACACAATATACAGCAAGAATCATCTATGTTATCTAGTACAAGTAAGGTAGGTGGCTTGAGTACAAAGCTAAAAAGTAGATTCAAGAAACAAAAGAATACAACCACAGCTCAGCCGCCACAGGAGGGCAGTAAGAAACGATTCTTCTCATTAGCAAGAAGAAAAGCAAAGTAAATGTAAAGTAAAAGAAATCATGTATAATATCATTCCTAGTGACATGTTGATACTCTAAAGATTTGGATGTTCAACCACAGACGACCTCCACCTCTTATTTGACAATCTCAGTATTCCCTCAAGAAGCAGCTTTCTTACTCTTTCCACCAAAGAAGGTAGAGAGGCTAGCTTGAACCTTCTTCTTCGACTTGGATACTCCATCCTCGTCATCACCCTCTCTATCAGCTTCAAGTTCCTCGACCTTCCTCTTCTTTGACTTCTTCTTCTTCTTCTTTACCTCAGCTTTAACGTTATCAAACAACTTCGTAATCCCTGCTTTCATTTCATCTAGTTGAAAATCAACTGTAAACTTCTTCTTTGATAACTCATTCAGTTCATTAGTGGCAATCTCCAATTCAGTGGGCATGTCACCACAAGCGAGACGCTCTTGCCATTCTTTAGAAGGAGCAACTTCCTCAGCTTGATCACGAAGCTTTACAAGACTTCTATTTGCATAGGTTAGCTCAGATTTAGTTTTGGACAGCTGAGACAATAGGAACTCCCTTGCTTCTTCTTCTTTCTTTTGGAGCTTGGCACTGATGTATAAACGATAGACATATGAGTCATCATGTCAAGAGAAGTGAAAAAAAGAAAGAAGAACTTACTATGCGTGGCCTAATGGCGACTTCTTGTCAATATCAGCAATCTTTTGAATAAGCTCTTGTAATCGTTCGTCGTTGTCACGAAGCTGCTCCTTCAGTAAATTACCAGCAACATTCTTCAATGATTGGACACGGGCATTCTGCCGATCAAACTTAAGCCATGCTATCTTCTTCTCGATCAACTCAACACGATCATCGTTCTGCTCAAACTGTAGATTCATTTCTATCATCTCCTGAAGTTTCTTCTCGATACTTAGTACCCCAGACGAAGGCAATCGTGATGTGTTGGGCGACTGTTCTTTCCCAGCTTTGATGATATTCTTCAGCGTCCAAATACCAATCATTGCAGTGTTACATTCCATTTCCGTGTTACCAAACAAATCAAATAACTTATTCAGACAACCCTCAGATACCAAACACTTCACGTGTGATGAACTGCCAGCTTTTGTCATCTGATAAAGTGTCCATAGTGCGGCCTTCTTTGGCTCCGCTTTGTCCTTCTCCATTGCAAGCATCTGGACTAAGGATGGAGCCAAATTGTTGTCAATAGCTGTCTGAATCTTATCTCTACTGCCACTAATAATGTTAGAAATGGTCCAAGCAATTAGTTCTTGATTTGTAATTGATAACAAAGTCTTTGACAAATAGGATATGCCATTGCAAAGAGAAATGGCCTCGATACACTCATCGCTTCTTGATGAGAGGAGGTGTAGAGATTTCAATACTGGTTCATGAACATTGTAAGGGGTCGAGAGCAGGCCGAGTAAAGGCTTGATAAATCCAATGTTGATCGCTTCGTTGACTTCCTCGTACGTTAGATGGCGTAGAATATGATACAACCCCCAGCAAGAGTTGCATACCACTACAACTGTCTCATCGTTGATCACAAGAAGCTCAGTCAATACCTTCAACGCCTCCTTGCTAGTGTCAAAGTTAGTAAGCTTACCTACTCGACAGAAAGATACCAAGGTTGATGATACAGACTCCAGTGTACTAACAACGTTTGAATCTTTCAGCACTCGCAGAAGTGGAGTTATAATGCCCGATTGCAATAAAAGCCCCTGATACTTATCTTTCATACCGACAACCTTAGCCACTATGGATATTGCTTTCTCGGAAATGGCACTGTCTTGAGACTCAGCTAGACTAACCAGTACGGGAATGAAGCCTACATTCGCCACAAGCAGTTCTACCTGTTCATTTGTCCCAGCTAAAAGATTAATCATCACGTGCTCTAAGTTCAGCCGTATTGCTTCATCCTTAGTTGTTGACAATATCTCAATCAATCTAGGTACCAGATCAAGATTGATGACTGTTTGAATAGGCCGAGGGCTGTCCGCCTCGAGGATATCTCGTAACAATACGGCGCAATTTGATAAACTATCTGACTGATGAGACTCTTTCATATTCATTATACGGATGACACGGCGAAGCAGTATTGTATGGCTGTGCACTTTGATGTGGTCTTTTGCGGCAGCGAGTATCTGCAATGAACTCTGAACAAAATCCATGTGTTTCGAATCAAGATGTCTTATCAACTTTGGTATTGCACCCAACTCAGCAATAGTGTCAATGTTGTCAGACGTTCCTTTGATGGCAATTTCGACTAACGATAGTAATGCCACATTGACAATAGGTTCTTTTGGAGAATCTAACATACGATTGAATGATACAAGAGCCCCCTCTCTAACTACTTTCTTTCTATCCTCATCCGTGCCTTTTACAAAGATGTTTTTTAATACGTGTGCTGCTTCCAAGTTCTTTTCATTCTGAATTTCACTATTGTAGGCGTAGAGATTTGTGAACTGTACCAAGCAAGGTATTAATTCAATGACTTGTTGGATTGAAGGCTTGTTTCCTTTTAGATAATGACGAACCACCTTCAAGCAATCTATCTCAATATCCGTATATTCACAAAATCTGTCGTTCATATTTGCATCATGGCATTGCATCAACACCCAAACAAATTGCTGTATATGTTTCATCAAGTCTGTCTCAAGGTCCAGTCTATCGACGGGCAGACCAATCTCATTCACCAGATAATCAAGAGACGCCTCTGATAATATGCACATCTTCTTACATGGAATTATATCATTATTGCTCCCCATTGCAAATGAGTTCATAATAGCATTCGATACAGATTCCATGGATAGCTTTTTTACATCCATCTCAGCATATTCAATAACTCTCTTAATCTCATCTAATTCTTGTTTTTTATATTTGACGAAATGAAGTGTTTTTTGGGCATTGATCCGATACCTCCGTCCCCTGCCTAAATGACGCAATAGACGGTCTTCGGAGAGTAGTGATTTCTTCCCACCGGACCTACTTTCAACAATACTATCAATCTTAGCTCGATCTAAGCATACATCTAAACCATACATTCTCCCGGATAGACCATTATCTATCGATGATCTTCTACACTCAAACTCCACAACCTGTTCCAAAGGAAACGATTTACAAGCCCTTAAGCAGGTTTGGCAGCTGCTACTATTTCTGCTACCGTAGTATTCATTGGGACAGCATAAACCTGATAACTTTAGACGCTTCGAAAGACTTCCACATTTGTATGCCCCAGATATTAAATCCAGAAACGAAAGCATACTCTCCCTAGCGCCTTCATTCGGATAAATATCTTCAACCTGCCAATCATTGTAACATTCGGATGCAAGAATAAACCCTTCAATATCAGTGCCATCATCCTTCTTCCCTCCGAAACGGACCTTTTCTAATAATGGAAATCTAGATAAAAAAGGTACCACACAAATCTTTGTCTCTAAATCCAGTTCTACTTCACCAAACTCATCATCTGTACCAGCCTCGTATATCCTCCTAATAAATAATGAATTAATCCGAAGCTCTCTAATATCACGGAACCGAGAAGCAACAGCTAAATTCATTTGTGATGACTTATCGATACACAATGTTGTAATTCGCGGCATGGCATCATGTAAAATCATCTTACATGTAGCCCCACATGACATAACTGTTTGAAATGGAAGATCTGTATAATAGTTATTCCAATATTAAAAGTATTGATTGCACCATATGAATAATTAATAATCCAAATACCAAGATGTTAAGTTCACATGAACCATATGAACCAAACATAAAAATAGTATATAAATAGAGTTAGATACGAGGGACGGGGTATAACAATCAATAATAAGTACAATATATAGATAATAACTTACACTCCATAACACTTGCCCAAACCTCAGGGGGTAATACTAATTCATCCTCATTATCAATTTCAGGTGCACCATCAGCTAAAAAATTATCATTGCTATTTGTACCCAGATGATTCGCGGCCGATCCACTCCCCTCCACCGCATTATCATTATCACTATTAGTTTCCATATTAATGATTTCGGAGCAAGACGATAACCATTCGTTCTTGAACTCTACCTAAATACTTTACAACCGGGCCGTATGGACCTAGCAGAGCTCACACGATCAGAAAACGGTATCTTTCCAAAGAGACATAGTCGAATACCGGATCAAAAAACCTAGTGCATACCTGTCTTACTACTCAAATTCCTCCATTTTTGTTACTGATGATCATAGGGAAGCCGTCGCCCTATGGATACCGCCGCCGTAGCATCTTTATTTATACAACAAACTGGTCATGATATATATCACTCAACGACACTATTACTAGAAATACCGAACTGAAGGCCGTGATCAGTTTGCTTCAAAATTAAAAAAGTTCTACTCGATTTACTCAACGATGGTGAATTGTTGCAATGAAGGAAGGTGCATCATCATCATGTGTCGATAGATCGCCTACAACCCGACGGCATCACATGGTATTCGGCATACGGTTCAATAAGTTATCAAAGTAGCGCGCAAAGTGGGAGGCATAGTAGTCTACTGGTCTCTAGGTCGGCCACCGATCGAGGTATCTCCTACTATCGATTTGATGACAATTCACCATCCTACTACGATACCACCGCCATATCATATAACTATCAATATGTTTTAGGGTATACAATGGTTTATCTCATCAGGCTACTATTGGAGAAGTATAATCAGCAGAGTATACCCTAAAACACTTAAAATTAAGGAAGATAGATTGGATTTACTTATCTGCACGGCTCGGCGGGCTGGTTGATGTGTCTCTTCGTCGATCCTTTCGACCATGACGGGCGCATATGCTGTGGTACACCTTCTCTTAATTATACTGAAGATTAATATAAAGATTAGACAAGACAATGGCGCATATGGGACAATGTGAACGTCATCATCGTAATACAAAGTAGTACTTCAATACAAAACTCGGAGGAGTGGGGTATAATATCTCTTATGGAAAGGCAAATGAACAACCTACACACTGACAACTTATAGTCAACATGTTGATGGTATAAGAGAGACTCTTTATCCGTTAGAAGTCGGGAAGAATCATGCTTTATGAAGACTTTGAAGGGTTATAATATACAAATCATATCTTATATCAGATGTATGATGAGAAGACCATTGCAATCGACTTAATAGAGTAGAATATAAGCCAATTATCGCATTTACTACTTAAAATAAGTGTCTGATACGTTTTTAAGCATATATCTAGTGTATAGTACTCCTTAATGTGAAGAGTTATGCATTTGTATTGATGAGAAGATATGTTTGTGATGATTTTAGCTACTATAACTGCCGTTTCTGATACGCAATGAAGCAGATATGATACCACGCAATATGGTAGATATATTAGAAGGTATTTCCATTGCAATACTTGTCATATCCTATCGATATGGTGGCTAAATGACGACCTAAACATGGTATGAGGTGATCGATTCTGAGGAGGATACCACTTCTAAGTACCCATATATATACTAAATGTATCCGATCACTTGGACACTTACTAAAAGCCTATTTGGACAGGATACCCCAGGATACCGTTACCTGATCGTGATAGTGAGAGCTCTGCTAGTTGCTCTCAGTTCGTGACCAAATTATCAAACGGGAACAGGTAGAATCGCCAAAATGAAGTGGTTCTCACACTAATTGGTACTTACTAATACGATGAAGGGTGGTAGAAACAAACGACGGGCGGCAAACAAACAGCAACATGCTAATAAGAAGCCTCTTGTGGCCGTAATAGTATGTACAGTTTGTGGCAAGGGCGATGGAAAGTGAGTTTATATACTCTGTGAATTTTGTACATATGATGTGTACTTTTCTGATGTTGCAATTCTAACCTACCATATCGAATATGCTCTTATCTCTCTACTGTTTTGTATACTATAGATATAAATGTCCAAAGTGTAGGGCGCCATTCTGTTGTGTACAATGTTCGAAAGATCATAAAGCAAATCACTGTGTTGCTAACAAATCTTTAGCAGAATCCATATCAGATGCACAATCTACTGCAATATCAAACATCAACAACTCTACCACTGCAGTTGAACAATCTAAATACCTACCATCAAAAGAACTAATACCCACCACTCAACCAAAGCGCAAACGTCCCCGTCACACCGCTGAAGCTGATGATAGCGATAACGATGAACCAGGATGGCAAATAACACAACAAATGAAACAACAAATCTCACAATCAAAATGGATACAAAGTGAATTAAAAGATGGTGGATTACGTCAATTAATTGATAGTATTGATTGTGCTTCTGATGTTGAAGAAGACGATGATAATAGCAAACCACATGGTGGGTATAAAGGGCAGCAACAGAAGAAGGATAATAATAAGATATCACCAAGGGTATTGGCATTAGCAAGGGCGAAGCATAGACATCCAAAGTTTGCATCGTTTGTTGATGAAATGCTACTAACTGCGGGTGTATTGCAACCCGCTGCCGGTGGTAATGGTGGTGGAGAGGGCATGTTGGCAAACATACTAGAGGGACAGGGAGGACGAGGTCCATTGGTATTAGCACCCGTTCCACGCCGCGGTGCCGATGATTCAAGTGTTAATAGTGAATCATCTAGCAGCGATAGTGATAGTAGTGAAGAAGAATCTGACTCCTCCGAGGAAGATAGTGAAAGTGAAGGAGAGGTAAAAGAGTAATTAAAGATATTCCTAGGTTTCTAATCTAATTCGAACTTTTCCATTACATAAAAGAATATATATAAGCTATTATCCCCATACAAAAGCTGCCCCCAATAAGATATCCTTGACCAAAAACCATTATTAGACTTTCATCCGAAGTTCCCAATCATCCTCCTATCAAACTTTTCCACTCTCTCTCTCCTCCTAGACTGTACTCAAATACTCAACTCCACTGCATTGCTGCTTCGCATGTAACTTCCCCTCTGCACTCCTCTCTGTACCATTCAACCTATCCTCACCATCAATAATATATCTTGACTTGTTCTTATCGTCAGGATTGAACATGTACAACTTTAGCACATCAGATCGTCCATTGATTGCACTGCGGATAGTATCATGATCACCCCGAGCAGCACTTGTACGATCAAACGTATGTAAAGGTGCATCAACCCAAAGTACCTCAAGATTTGGACAAACTTGCTTATCCGCTAATGCAGTCCAACAATCATTACCAAAGATGCTTGATTTAATAAATACCCAACGTAAATCAACACATGAATATAGTATACTTGATAACATACTATCATTTGGTTTCTCGCCACTGTCATTTTCCTTACCCCATAATTGACAATTCTCAATCGTTACTCCACGTAACTTGGTACAACTTGCTATAGCCTCAATGAGACGGACATTAATCTTACATTCAGTTAATGCCAAACAGAGTAATGTATCCTTACATTTCATAATCGAGTCAGCAATATCATTCGCTGATATCTCACTACCCGGATTGGATTGTGCTCCATTTAAGAATAAACAATCCACAGGAGTACCGCTACTAATACTTGCATCAATTGCCATATTCAAATTATCACCCGTTAAAAAAGTTTGTCCAGTCTCTGGAACGATACGCGTTTCACAGTTTACGAAGTTAGAGAGAGACGATCGTAACTTATGTTAGGGTACACGGCTTATAAAGGCACAAATAAAGGCACAGCAAGGTCAAGTGAAGTAGTAAATTGTCGATACTTCAAATGTAAAACACAGATGCATACAAAAAAAACAATATTAACGCAGGACTTTCCTGGATGGATTAAATCCAAATGGCAACCATCCACAATACTCATATCAGTATTAAAGTTATTCAAATTCAATGGTGGGAACCAAACAACTGAAATGTAATTAACATTCTTCTTTTGATATGTAGTATAGGTCGCACCATGATTCTCCAAGCATAATGCTCTCATGGCATAATTCCGATCAGAGAGTCGTTGAATTAAGAAAGCAAATGATCCTTTCCCTTTAGTGGAGTTTGGATATGCAGAGGGATGATTTGTTTGTGATCCAGTAATACGACATGGATTATTTTGGAATATGTTTGGATCAACCTTGATTTGTTGATTTGTTTTACCAAATTTACGCTGAGCTTGTTGAACTTGTTCTGATTTGATATTGGTAGCAGCAGTTGAAGAAGTGGTCTCTTCGGTTTTTAACTTCTTGGCAGATGGCTTTGATACCTCTGCTACAACTTGCGATTGAACTTCTTCTTCTTCCTTGACAGCATCCTTTTCATCTTCTGTTTTGATACTACGCTTATTATTACTCTTCTTCTTTCCCTTGGCCTTGGATTTGGTTGTATCCTCTGAGGATACAACCGCGGGTGATGCTGCTGCTGCCGACACGTCTTCCTTGATATCATTAAGCTCACTCTGCTGCTCGGCTAAATATCTTTCAACCGAAACTTTGCCTGTGTATGTGTTGGGATGGAAGATACATAAGATGTGTGAGCACATCTAATAATATGAGCACATAAAAGCATAACATAGTATGTTAAGTGCTTACTTGTAAATACTGTACCTTCCGGAGAATACCAGTATCTATCCTTCTGCTTGGATTGTTTACGAGGTACAACCGTCATTGTCCACCCTTCACCAAACTCTGGACATGGTTGGCTACCTTTAGTGGCCTTCTTTGGTGAAGGTGCACCAACTTGTGTCATTGCAACTTCCTCCTTTTTCTCCTCAACTACCTCCTCCGTCTTCTTCTTAGCATCCTTGCCAATATTCCTATCATACAACTTTAAACAAGCATTTAAATCCTTAAATTCCATTTCCTCATAATCGTCATCATCATAATTAATACACCAGAACTTTTGGTCGGTGTTGTAATTTGTTATTGTACCGAAGTATAATTGTTTGTCAAAATATTTGGCTATACGTTTGTTTACTAGTTGTGGGCCGGATGATGCTGTGTATTTGTTAGATTTTTTAGTACGTGCCATGGTTGGTTTGGTTGGTTTGGTCTGTGATGTATGAAGGTGTATCGGCCGCCGTATATTTGGTCTGCATTGAGTGGTTGGTATGGTAGTCGGTAGTTAGTATTTGAAGTCGGTTCACTTGCAATTGTGTGCAACTGCGCGAGAGGTAAATCAAAGGCTCACATGTAACAAACTAATCGTAAAAGGCTTAGTAGTAGTACGAGACGCTGTTGTCGATATAGAATATGGCAAGATAGTGTTTGTTGTAGAGTATATTGGATATAATATCAGCGTTGTGGCGGCGTCTTAGAAATTTAGACCATATCAAAAATCTTTTGATTAACATCATGAGAAGACTTCAGCTAATACACGGCAAAGAGGGTGAAGAATTAGACGCAGACGCAATAGAAACAGTAACACCAAACAATAATGTAGTTAATCAACCAGGTGTGATACAACAACCGGGTGTTATCGTTGTTGATATTCCACCTGAAGAAGAAGAACAAAATAATGAAGGCAGCACATCATCACAACAACAACAACAACAAGATGATTCTACGACTAACTCGATATGGGAGAATGGTACGCCTACCACTTTAGATAACGGTGATTCTAGTCAACAACAAGGTCAAACAACACAAACTACACCACAACAGCAAATATCACAAGAGGCATACGAAGCATCCTTCCCAACTCAACCTGAAACAATTTTTAAAAATCAACCACCCCGTGCAGCCACTACCTTTGCCTTATTCTCTTCACCCACACGCTTTAACCCTACCACTATCCATACACAAAATACACATTATTTAAATAATGCATTAGAAGGTATGATATATTTAGATGTTAATGGTGATGGTATTAGAGGATCAACATTAGATAGAACAGTTAATGCTTTAGAGTTTGATACTGGTGTTGGTGGTGTAGAAAGTTCATTGGTACATTGTCAATCAAACGAAATTGTCATGGGAGGATATCCTTTAAACTCTATATCGGATGTTAGTAGACCTAATCTTGGTGAAAGTGTGGTGGCAACTGAGGCATTACAAAGTGATCGTTCAGACGCTGGATTGTACTCCTGGGATACCAGCTCTATAAAACCGGGAAGGTATTATATAATGTATAAATCACCTCAAGATTATAGATTAAATGCAAATATATTACCATTGGACAGAAAGGAGGGTAGTGGAGAATGTATACCAAAAGGAGGGGAGGGTAATGGATATATTCAAGATGTGTATGATAAGGGAGACTTGGATTGGAATGGATATTGTGGACGTACTGTTGGTTGCTTTGAGGTTGGACCTAAGGTACGTTTGTTTATATATGTTTTGTCTGTTTAAGTAGGGAAGTTGGGGCGCTGGGTTTAAAGGGTTGTCTTATTCAACAAGTCTAAATGCTCACTCTTTCTTCATCCTATATCTCAACACACACATACACAAACAGTTTGATCTAAAGAAGGACTTTGCCAACTTACAATTAAATGAAGAACAAGATAATCAATTCGAAGGCACAATTGAAAATCTAGTTGCCTTACCTGCCAAGAATATGCTAAACATTGGCGTCACAAGTGATCCATGGCCATTAAACACAAATCAATTTGCCGATGGTAAGGTTACCTTCTCATTCCCGGAACGATATTCATCACAAGATTTAGAAGATGCCGTACCTCAAGACTTTGAATCAAGTTCCATCAAGAAGAGTTTAGAGGTTACCATGGCAACATTATTTGCCAAGAGTAATAATAAGATTGGTGATTTTGATGTGAAGGGGATTAACTTTATTGGTGGTGAGATATTTACCAAGTCACGAAGAAGAAGGATGTTGCGTGGTGGATCACGGGATTTACAACGTGATAATATTGGCGGAGCCGTGGGTGTTACCTACACCTTCACCACACGAGGCAAGTATAGTCCTCCACCATATGAACAACTTGGCACTCTCGTTTCAGATAGCATCAATGCCGACCCAGTCGGTTTGGTCAAGTCGCTCAAGGATAGGGAGAACCCTGATGTACAACTACCACCCGCTTTTGATGAAGTTGATGATGCGAATGTACGTCACTTGACCCTCAAGAATAATGAACAGCTATTAACAGCAGCTGGAGGCATGGGTCTGTATGGTTCATTACAAGTTCAAGCAGCCAACGAGGGTGTTGGCGCATTGGCCAGTTGGACGACTGTTCCCATTGCAATACTATCTGTCATGATTGCCTCGCTCGTGGGTGTACTATTGTTCCGACGAGTATTTACCCGACGTCAGAAGCAAGTCAGTAATGACCATCCATTGACAATGTACATGAAGAAGGGATCGGTAGGATTTGGGGCCTCAATGCGACGATCTGAAGATTCTGATATGAAAAAGAAGAAGTCTGGCAGAGGCAAGAGTAAGAGAGGATTTGCCGTTGCAAGACGTGGATCAGACGATGACAAGAAGAAGAGGGGATATCGTGATGATGACGATGATGACGAGTATCGTGCAGCCATTGCCGAGTCATCTCGTTCACGGCAGCGGGAGAGTGAAAGTCGTGGCCGACGACGTACTGAGGGTAGTGATAATGGCAGAACTATCAGTAGTTCAAGCCGTAGCTCTTCTGAGGATCGGAGCAGATATAGTGCCCCGGTCAATGGTAGAAGGAATAATAACAACAGGCACTCCTCAAGGAGGCGAGGGACGATTGATTGAGTGTCGCATGTTGGGGGGGGCTGCACGCTTGTACTTTTGGGGAGTATTGTTAGGGATGGAGATCAATGTCAATACTTGTGAAATGTAAATAGGTAATGTTTAAATATCAATCAATAGTATGTGAGTTAATGGCTCACTCAGTTATAGTGTACACTGATAATACAACATCTAACTTTAATCCTACTTTCCTCCCTCTACACTTCCCTTTCACATCATTCACCCATTACAACTTCTTGAAAGATTCATTCAATGTATATATCTGTCTATCCCAAAAGTTCACATCCTTATCATTCAATGATGTATTCCTCATGTTGGTTGCTGCACTTATTTCCTTGAGGATTTGATATCGTGCTTGTGACTTTTTTCGTTCAACTTCTGCATTCAATTGAATGCGCTTACTGCTACTATTGGTTATGGTGGAGGTTGCAACCGCTATTGGTTGGGAGTTATTATTGTGTGGAGGTGGTCTACCCCTTGGTGTGTAATGCTGTGTAGGATGTGATTGGGAGGAGGGTACGACATCCACTCTCAACTCGTTATTATGATGACTATGAGAGTGGTAGTGTGGAGAAGAATGTCTACTTTGTATCTCTTGGTTGGTACTAGTACCACCACCCCGATACTGCTGATACCTACTCTGTGGTGGACTAGGCGTATATGCCGTAGAAGGCAAGGTAGCAGGAGTATATATCGTTGATGAATCATCTCGTTTCTCTGTTACATAATGTTCTTGATTTCGTACTACCGATACCTGACTTGGTATATACTTTTCTTGCCTTCTAACCTCATGATGGTATGGAGAAGAAGGAGGATGCCTTTGATACTGGTGGTGGTAATCATTACTATATCCATTTGAAGGAGGATGATTCTCACGTTGTTCATATCCCGAGCACGCTGCTTCTGTATTCTGCGGACTTATCACCTCTATATCTCTATTATTATCATATTGAGGAGTTGGTCCACCTACTACTGTTGGTATTGACAATGGTGACAAAGGAGGCTCTACTGGACTTGGAGAGGAATGATCACGGCGATAACTCGGAGACGAATGATGTCTAGAAGTAGGAGGAGATTGATACTCCAATCTACTACTCATTCCCCCTGTAGAATGTCTCCCACCACTTCCTGAATGTCTCCTTGGTGAACCTCGTTTATACCGTTCATACTCACCTCTCAGCATGTCATCATTCCTTCCATAATAACGTTGAGGAGGAGCCTGAACTCTTTTATTCTCCCTTTCCGACCTGTGTTCACCTCCATAACTATGACGTGATCTACCACCAATCCTCTCTCCTCTACTACTAGTATGTCTACCCCGAAATGCATTCTCAATCATACTTTCAGTATCATTTACATAATTCCTATATTCCTCATCACCACAACATAATGTATCTATGTTATATGGTTCATTATATCTTTCTCTATCTCTATTTGATTCATTACTTCGTTGCATGCCACTCTTGTCATTATGCTGTTGATACTGCTGAATTGTATATTGAAGAGGTTCACTTCGTGTAGTTGGAATGAATGATCGATCTGATGCATACTGTCTAGGTGGTGATGTGTGGGAAGGTGGAGGGTGAGTTTCGTTACTTCTTGAATAATAATCGGGATGACGTGTAGGTGGTTGATTATGTGAATCAGATTGACTACGATGATATGGTGACCTTCTAACTTCCTGTGGTACATGCTGATATGATTCTTCATTGTATTGACTTGGAGGTGGACTATTTGTATATTGCTGTTGAGTGTTCGATTGTTGTTGTTGTAAGTGAAGTTGCATAGGCGATGGAGGTATCGAATCTCCGCTGCTATATTGCTGTGACTGTGATCGGGGTGGGCTCATATGTTGATTATACTCTCTACCACTCACATCATGTGGTGGTGGCATACTATGCTGCCGATTATATTGACTCTCCAACTGCTGCTGACTAATATCTAATTGCTGCTTCTGCTGATTATATTGATGTTGTGAATACTGCTGCAGCTGCATAGGAGCATTCTCTAATCGGCTACCCTCAAATGCAGCATCTGGAAACATCGGCCCGTTATTAACAGCCTGTACACGGAATGATGTATCGCGTTGAGGAGGAGGTGGTGGGGGAAGTTGTTTGGGACCTCGTCCTAGTGGATCATCTGTGTAGTTGTTCATTTTTTGTGTTGTATTTGTGGGTTTATTCTACAAACATATCCCTATATATAATAATATTTATTGACCGCATCTTCTCTATTGCAATGATATATATCTATTCACAGGGGGCTTGGTCTATTCTCTATTAACCGCGCATTGTTGAGGTAGTTATCGATGAAGCATCGATATCAAGAGTATTTTGGCAAACTCGCCAGTGGTGTGAAAGTACGTCTAGGGAGAGATTCAGTACGTCTAGGGGAGAGATATAAGAAAGAATTGGATCGACAGAAAGTCATATTGTGTCACATCTAAATAATGAATTTATCCTAAACAATTTCTAGGTTGAGTCCCTAGATATAATACAAGTCATTGATTGTTCGAGTTGTCATTGAAATGACGGGCTTATCAACCGTCAACTATTTAATGTATGGTAATGCAATTCAATAGCAATACCATTAATATAAGGTAAGAGGATGTGTTCAAACTATATTATTGACGGCTAGGTTAGCGGTATTATAAAAAATGAGCACAAGATGTGCACAAAAAAATTGGGATTGATATCTAGCTCTTACCAAGGTCATTGCAATCTATGTCGAAACTATTGCAATTATCAGAGTCTAGTTTGTATGTATATAGAGTTGACTTTTATTATCAATCTGCAATGGTCTAAACATATCTTATCTACGTATCAATCTCTTTACAGGTATCCTATAAACATCGATAATAAATTATAACATTATATCATAGAAGAACATAAAAGAAATGGGCAAATTGACAGGACCATCGTCCAAACCTAAAGCTGCTGATCCAATCACCCCCGGTACTGCTAATAATAATGATAACAATAACAATATCGAAGCTGCTACGCCTAAAACACCAGCAGAAATTGTAGCAGACTCCAAAAAACTCACTACCACTACTCCAAACAACAAATCTGATAACAAAAAGAATGGTCATCCAACACGAAGACTATCATTCTCTAAACGATTAAAATCACGTCATACACGTACTTCTAGTAGTGGTGATGGCACAGCTAATAACAATAATAATCCATATGGATCATCAATTAATAAAATTAGTAATTCAATGGTAGCAGCTGTGAATAATGCAGCACAAACTGCACGATTGGTATTGGAATCTCCTGGTTTAATTGATACTGACCAGTTAGACATTGGTGGTAGTAGTCACGGTATACGAAGGAGTGATAGCTTAGGTGGTAATAGTAGTCATGGTATAAGAAGATCAGATAGTTTAGGTAGAGATTCGAATCATGGTGGTACAAACAGTTCACAAGGCGGCAATAGTTTAAGGAATTCATTAAGTAATACATCTGAATATTCAATACCATTAATGGGTGATGATGGTGATGGAATATTATCATCTCCTGACAATACTAATCCAGATAGAAGGAATGAATTAAGTGATGAGATTATGAACTCATTACAATCAAAGTTTAGTGATGTTACCTCAGATAGCGGTGGCACTTTGGGGATGAGACAGGAGGGTTTGTTAAAGAACAATTCAAACATCAGTGATAACAATTCAGTGGAAAGTGATGATGATTTCATAAGACCATCACGATCAAATTCAAATGTTGGTATGAAAAAGTCACGATCGGGTAGTGCATTGTATAGTAGTACAACGCCTCAACGGAGTGGTACGGCGCCCCCTATGAATGAAGAATGGAATTTAGCGCCCCCGGCACCTCCTCCGGGGGTTGTTCAATCGTTTCATAGGTAAGTTTCCTCTAGAGTAGCTATGTTTATGTGAGATGTTTGGCGGCGGACTTAGACTGGAGCAGATTGAAATTTACTGTGCACATCTTGTGTGTAGGGGAGTGTTTTGTCAAAAGTGTCTTCTGCCAAGAGAACTCCACTAGAAGGGAGCAGATTGAACATATCTTGTGACAAGGGGATAGTAACTTTACTCCGCTAAGGGGGAGAAGACGATACAGAAGATTATGTAAACTTTTGGCCTTGCTTTGCATATACACTCAATCTATCTGTTCTCCTCTGCCCTTATTAGTCCCCCGCCAGCATTTGCCGGTCCGCCAATGAATGCGTTTCAAAATCTACCAATGACTAGGAATGGCTTATTCTCTCATATTGTCTCACCTGGCAATACCTCAAATTCCAACACCAACACAAACAATAACAGCAGTAACAATAATAATGATGACACAGCAACTGATAAAGAAGAGATTACATCACCCCAGGGAATCGAGGTAACCAATCACTTTGATGCCGCGGCGGCTATATCAGCAGCATTAAGTAGATCGCATCTAGCCGATGCTGGTACACATCCATATACGAATCATCATACAACACTGCAATTACACAATCCATGGGGGAATACGCCCACCGCTACTAATATGCCAAAGGGTACAATGCCAAAACCTATTAGGAGGAAGAACTCCAAAGGTGCTAGTGGTGATAATGTCTATCGTAAATCATTCTCGGGTGGTTCCGATGAAAAACGGAGTGGTATACCCAAACCCCGACGTGCACGACGAAGCTCTACTGATAATGAAGGAGTAGATTACTACAACAACACAACAAATGAGAGTAAGTCATCAAAAAGAGAAAGGAAGCGAGGTAGTAGCTTTGATATTGGCGAGGTTGTAATGACAAACTTTGATTCTAAGACTGCACTAAATGATCATGCAGATCAGATTGATACAAGTCAAAGAAGAAGACGGACATTACCAACACCTGAGGAAGCCGCGGCTGAAATGTTAGTTAATCGGACATCATTTGTTAGTGCCGACGAACTATCATTTGGTAGTGATAGTGATGCTAATGATTTAGAAAAGTTGTTGTTGGGTAGAAGTACTAGCAAAAGGAAGAAACAGAAGGATGAATGGGAAGAAGAGAATGAGTTTATGAATGATTTGGAAATCATTTTAAAGAAGAAGCAAAGAGAGTCGGGTAGTGGAGATGTGAACAAGAGCGAGGTGGATAAGGCAAGGGACATGAAGGATGAAAATGATAATGACAAGAAGGCATCCGATATAAGTATTGGATCCGTCTCGGCCTGTAGTAATGAATCCAATACAAGTTCATTCGACTATGGCAACTCCAATGCAAACTCGTCTTTTACATCCGAAATGTCACCCATATCCATGTCGTCAGATAGTAAACAGAACTCTACTGATGGCAGAGGAGGATCGAATAACATCAACATTATTAACAGCACAAACAGTAATGTCAAACCAACTAACAAGAAGGGAATGCTGGGTAATCTCGCTAATACTCGTCGTGCTACATTGGGATTAGGCGAATCGGCTGGAGATAATAGTTATGATGTGGCTGATGATGAATATTCAACGAATAGCGAGGCAAGTCCAATAACTTTGCCTCGACCTGCTACGAAGAAGATTGCTTCGACTTCTGCTACTGTAAAGAAGGATGCAAGTGATAATATCCAAACAAAAGTTGTACCCAAGCCGAGTAGTAGTCATGGATTATTCGATGAAAGTAGCACTGCCAGTGTAATAAGTGCCCAAACGAATGATGAGGCGGCGTCAGTACTGGCTACTTCATCCAAAGATGCTGCCGATGGAGAGTATATGGCTCCTTCTGCACCGATATCATCAACCTATGATGAGTTGATATCATCAACCGTATACAAAAACGGGGATTATAAACAACAAGCTCATGTTTTGACAAAGATTCCACAATCTTGTCAAACCATATCCTCTGCAGAATATGCACCACCTCATCGTGTTTCGTTATTTGATAGCTTTGATCGGAATTGGGAACAGGCGGTGATGTGGGGAAGGTACTTGACTTGGGTAAGAAATGCTTTGCAGCATTTGCTATTGTGTTTGGTCCATGCAGTCTTAACGCCGTGGACACAAATGAGGAGACAAAAAGTATGGTAGGTGGAGAAGATAAATCACCTCCATTCCAGTGGTGGGTAGATGATCATGCACTGACACCTGGCGACAAGAAGGATTCTGAGCAGACTCCAGTTCACCAAGAAATACCAATTGTGATAATCCGGTCATTATGGAAGACATGTTTCTTTACCGAAGAAGAGGAGGATGCTAATACCATTCTTGACTTGATTGAGCATATATTGGTGAAGGACTTGTGCTATCTTGAAAAGGGACCAGCTTCCAACTCGCCCACTGTGTCATGTTTACGTATATCACTTGACGTGTATGCAGAGTTTGGGTGGTATATAGTACGACGATATGGAATGGAAGATGAGCTTGCTGGATGGCATTACAAATTTGCTGTTCTACTCCGTCGGTTACTGTTGAGTGGCGGTGGTGCTAGATCTGATTCTGATAGTGAGTCCTTCATCATTAAAAGATATGCCGCCCAATCTCTACCAAGGCATACCGCCATTGGATTAATAGGTGTTGAATGCAATGGCAGTTTCCAAAAGTTGGATGTTTCAGCTATCAAGGATGATACAAAACTTGCCGAGCTGCGTACCCACCTTTTTGAGAATCTACTTTGTCACAAAGGATACAACAAGGCAAGAATTGAATTGCTTAGCAGGGGAAATACTAGACCAGTTGATTTAGATAATTCACTTGATGCAGATGATTCGGTAGATGCTCATTGTATTACTCTGATCAAGCAACATCGGGACAATGATAGTAATTTGCTCACAGTTGTGATCCGTCATATGAAAGACATTGAATGGTGCTCTTCGTTTTGCCGTATTTCAGATGGCAAGGACGATGAAGAAAGTAAAGAGCAGCAAGAAGAGGACGAAGATACTGATGATTCCTCATCGTCATCTCTCCCATTTTGTCTAGATGCAATCGATCAACTAAAGGAGGAATTAGTTGAAACATATCAGCAGCTGTATGATAGTGGGAAGTTGACAGTCTGTGATGACGATACAACCAAGGAAGACTCAAGTCCTGGCCCATCCCAGTCAAAAGAAGAAAAAGAAGAAGAAGATTATGGTGAATCCTCAATAGAGGAAAGCTGCGTTGAAGCTGTCAAGAAGTTGCTAGAAAAAGAAGATGCTTGGACAATGAAGGACGATAGTAAACAAGTTTTCAAAGACGACCCTACGGCTGAGATATCGTCACCAAGACCACCAAGGAAGGGGCAGAAGAAGAAGGATGTCATCGTCCCTACAACACCATTAGCTCGTGTACTTAGTATTGATATCAACGACCTCCGGACTGCAGTCTCAATAGGACGCTCTCTTCTGACACTTGTTGAATTCTCCCGAGTTTTGCCAGGTAAAGAGGCAAGTAAAGAAGTGGCAAAAGATCTATCATCACGTCTACAGGGAATACAGTGCTCCTGCCTCAAGGCTGCTATAGAGATTCTATCCTGTTCAGCTACCACTCTTGGCTATATCTTGTGCAACACTCTTCAAAACATTGATGAGGATGATGTTGATTCGGCCTCTGGCGGAGGTCCACTTGCTATTCTACAGACATTTGCAATGACACGAGAGGCATCTAAACCTCTCCTTTCCATTGCAGGTATCTTGTCTGTCGATGCATGGTTTGCACTTGGCAGGCTTGTCAACAGAGTATGCACACGCGATGATATGCTCATATACAGTTTGGAACGATCATTACTTATTTTGAACTCGCCCAAGTCAACCTTTCTTGCCAAGGCTGCTGGACTCGATACCGGCATATCTGAATTCACACTTCTATCTCCACTTATGCAGTACAAGTGCTTTCTACAATCGAATATCAATAACTCAGTCGGAGTATATTTGTATGAACAGGGCGATTTTGAACGAGGAGGTGAATATCTGGATAAAGCCTTGACTTTCCGTAGAGAAATGCTTGAAAAAGTTCGTGGCCAGGGCAACGTGTATGCTGCTCAGGGTGTTGATACATCCGAGCTTTTCCTGTCAACATTTGGTGGTGCCACGAAGAATAACTTCTTGGTCTCGGCAGCACCAATGTCACGGGAAGTATTTGAGAATATATCGGTATATTCTATCACTCATTCCTGCACTCTGATACCAAGAGCAGCATTCAAAATCGATGAGCTTGAGCTAAGTCTTTCTCTAACATTGGAGTATTCTGCACTTACCCATCACGCTGATCAAAAGTATCAACTGGCACTCTCACTCTTTCAAGAGTCGTTGATACTGAGAACGTAAGTCAATGTTGCTCTTTATGTCACACTTGTGCATGAGATGTGCTCAAACTCAGAGGCTAACCATACTTCTTTTCTTCCCTTCTGTATACAGTATCCATGTCGGAAAGCATTCGCTTGATGTTGCCTCGCTCCACTTTAATATGGGGGTAGTCTATGACGACCTTGAACAATATCAGCAAGCGATAAGCCGATATCATGAGAGTCTAAGAATAAGACTCGAACAAAAGGGCAAAGCCACTTCACCCAGTGTCATATCAGAACTAGAAGACAGTGTTCTTTTGACGTAAGTGTCTCAGCTTGTTATCTTTTGTGTCTTTCTGCCTACCCTTGCCTAACCATGATACACCTCTCTATATATACTCAGACTAAAATGTATGGGTCAAGTTTACAAACTCTTAGATGACATCGACAATGCCATTTGCTGTTATGTCAAAGCCCTAGAGATGGTCAACAAGAAGTTCCAGGCATACCAACAACCTGCTTGTGATTGGACAAGGATGGGTCTCAGGCTAGGAGTAGCTGTGCCCGTCCCCACTATCATATTTGATGAGATGAGAACATCAACAAGTTCAAACTGGAAGACTCATTTCCAAACAATGAATAAGAAAGAACTTTGTCACATGTTTGAGCCTAGGTTACATAAACGTCGTTCCCGATCAACCATCTCCAGATTAAAACGAGAACTGGTCAAGATTCATTTAACAGTGATTGATCTTGTCAATGAGAGGAAGCAAGCAATCTGGGATCGAGATAATGACTCAGGGTCCCAATCAACTAGTAGGTCGAGGTCAAAGTTGCCTGGCTTATCGTTGCTACTAGCATCACTGTCATCCTCGTTCAAGAATGGACGTGACGATGCATTCGAGGCTGCTCTAATGAGGTCTTCATTCAGCCTTGGTAGAATACGGTTAGAGGAGACACGATATGAAGAAGCCGCTGACCACCTAGAAACTGCACTACGAAGCAAGTGGGTGCTTGATCCGGCATCGTCCTCAGATTCCGATTCAACTTCAGACTTTAGCCGAAAGTCTACCATTTCGTCTCGGAAGCAGATGGTGAAAGGCAAGAGTATGGATGAAGACGATCCCGAAGAAGGTCAAATCTATTATGCCCTCGGAATCACAAATGCTGCACTTGATGATCATGAGCGAGCTGTCCGCTGCTTTCTAACTTCACTGAGATATCTCCGGAGAAGTCTCCGAAAGGTTGACTCTCTCGAAGTGGCCCGTGTCTTATTTGACTGTGCAACATCATACTACTACCTTTGTAACTTTGATCAATCGGTCTCTCTTTATGACGAATGTTTAAGGATACTCAAGAGCCATGATCTTCCTGCCAAGGAGGGTAACGATGAAATGAAACCCCCCTCAACAGATGAGACCCCCCAAAGTATAGCATTCCGTCGAGGTATTGTGTTGTACAGCTTGGTGTTATCAAAGTCAGCCATTGAGTTTGACTCGGAAGCATCCAACTTGCTCAACGAAGCACAGACTCTTCTATCAAGCTGTAACGATAGCATCACCCTAGCCTACTTGGAATTCTTAACCGGTCTGTTCTTATACCATGCCTCATCTCAAGTCCCTTTGCGTTTGAGGTCCATTACAAGAATTAGTCAGAATGGACTGAGTTTGAACGATGGACTGTCATGGAACGAAATGTGTCAGAGTGCTCTTAATTTGTTTGAACAGGTTAAAAACGAATGCTGGTTTGATCCTACTGATGGAGTCGAGGACTCGGAAGAAGTCAAGCACTTGCCTTTGTCGGGACATATCTGCTTTAAGAAGGGTCAAGTGTATGAACTTATGGGATCTGTTGACCAAGCTCTGAACTCGTATGTTGATGCTGCCAACTTCTACCGTATTGCATGTGGTGATGAGAACATGTACGTTGCATCAGTGCTTCATCGTATGGGGATAATAAGCTCCCAAAAGACCGAGTATCACTCAATCGGTTACTTCAACGAGGCTCTCTCGATAAGGAAGAACCTCCTTGGGTCAAATGATCACTTGGTTGCTGAGACACTATATGCCAGTGCTGTAGTTCTTGCCAAGTTAAATCGATATGAAGCCTCAATGGAAAGATATCATGAAGCCTTGTAAGTAATAGTTGTCCAACTTGTCTTTTCCATAAAAGGATCCAACAACATGTTGTTGTGGTATCCTTTTCGTGTTCGTGCATAAGATGTGCATCTTTTCTGACTAATATGTTGTGTCTTTATTCACAAATGAACACAGGCGCATCCAAATGAATGATAGTCAAGACTCCAATGAAGTTGCTACCACACTTAGTGGGATGGGAATCTGTCATTACGATCATCAGGCGTATGACCTTGCCTTAACTTGTTTAGAAGGAGCGGTGAAGATTAGAAAGTATCGAGTATCTAGACTAACTGATTCAAGTGAGCTTGTCGAACTGTATGGGGAAGAGGTGGCTCTTGGGACAGAGTTCTTCAATCTTGGTAATATCCACATGCAAATGGGAGACTACGCTCAAGCTATGCAGTGTTTTGTTCAGTCTCGTGACTTGAGATGGTGCCATGTTGGCAGTGGCACTGTGGACAAGATCCTTGACAAGTATTACACTGAAGGCACAGTGGACGAGGATGAGCTACTTGGTCTTGCCCATTGTTTACACAACATTGGTGTTATGTTTGACCTCAAGAAGGAATATCAACGTTCACTGCCACATTATGAAGAGGCACTTGCGATTAAGAATGCCATTTCTGGCTTCTCTGCTCAAGATTCAATGTCTCTTGTAGATCAAGCTAAGCCAGGTGATAATCGAGCACTTGTATTCCAGTCATTATACGAGGACTACGAATTTCCTCGGTGTAACAAGGCTACCTTATCTGCTGCTCACACGAGACAGAAGATTGCCATGGTCTATGTTAAGCGAAAGATGTATGATCATGCCCTCTTCCACTTTAGTCACTCACTCCGTATTCAGAGGCAGGTACTAGGTAAAGATCATTTCCGAGTTGGAAGCATCTTATCAAGTATGGGAAATGCCCTACGACGTACATCTACTCATTCAGAAACAGCCATTATCTGCTACAATGAATCACTAAGGATCTCTAAACTCCGCTTCGGAGAAAACCATGCCACGGTAGCGTCTGCAATGTTTCAGATGGGTAGCTTGTATGACTACAATAAAAACTTTTCCAAGGCAATGCATTACTACCAACGTGCATTATCTGTTTATAAACGACGATACTCTCAAGATTTGAGACAGAGATTATGTTCAGGCATGGACAGGCCAAGGTCTATGGTGATGAATGGTGACGACAATGTGGGTACTGAGATACTAAGCACGGGTGATGAAGTATACGTCACATCAGATGGTGGTCCTCATCCTGAGATACAAATAAGAGAACAGTATGCACTTGTAACAGAGGCATTACGCAAGGCAAAGCTTCAAGATGCATTGAATAGAGGAGAGAGGATAAGTTGTGTAGGAGACTCACATGATGCTTGGATGACATTTGAGGCACTCCTATTTCGATTTGTAGAAATGCTTACTGTCTATATTGTCGATCCGGCGAGTCAGATGATGAGGAATACGATTGATACGACAAGACAAAGGATCGAATCAGTCGCTCATGACGCCATTATCAATGCATCAGATACGGTCGATTTTAACTTTTTATTACTCATGCAAGATAAATGATTATAATCAATACTTAATGACTGTTACTATGCTAAAACTACATTGATACCTTGTAACAGATAGCTACTAGAGCAACGGCGGCTACCAACTTTGGAATTGTCAGATGAAACTTTAGTGTTGTGGCATCCTTGCTATACTCAAATCTAACCCCATCTGACCAAGTCTTTTGACGTTCAACTAGCCAAGTCTTAAAGTCCATCGCATTAGGAACTAGAGCTTTGAAATCATCTGATAGATTGTCATGACTGTTTTGGACCGATGCTGCATTTACTGTAACCATATAATATAAACGTGGGAGAAATAACCGCAAGACCAAAAGAGGAGGAGATTGTTGATAAACGACAGGTATTCCAGAAACTGAGGACAACACATTTGCTAAATCATTTCCACTGTCCACAGATGAAATACATGTGATAACCTTCCCATGCCACTGCTCTTTGTTGTTAGAGATTGCAACTGAAGCCCTGCTTGCCCGTTGACAATAGAACTAGAACATTGCGTTGTTTATTATCAGTAACCGCCATTTGCTTGATGATCTTCTTTTTATGAGTGAATCATCAAGCCTATGCTTGATGATTGCATGCTGGAGAATACTTCATACAGGATACCTCAAACACTGCATGCACGCATATGCATACAAGGATACCAAAAAAAGATATCCAGGTGTTCTCATCACACTCAACCTGCCCATAATCTCACTACAATCACCATGAAACCTTTCAATAAGTATATGGTCAATCGATCCATCAACGGAGCACATACGATGACTCCATCCCAGCTGAATGCTGCAGGTTGTGGAAGTCGTCAGCTCAATGAAAAATTAGGGATGAAATGTCGTTGGCTTAATTCATTTGTCGTTAAAGATGGAACATTCTGTGTCTATGCAGCTGCAAATAAGGAGGATGTAGAATGTCATGCTCGTTGTCTAACACCAGATGCACCCTTTGAGATCTATGAGATTGCTGGTGAGTTGAATATGAGGTCTCTTTTATGATAGGATACCCCTGTGACTTTTATTTGTGTAACTGTAGCTATCACTTTCTCACTTTCACTACTGATGATGATATCAATAATATCCAGGAACACTTGATGTTACGGGAGCATATCTACGGAATGATGAATGTTTTCAAGAAGAACAGCAACCAAAAGAAGTGGAGATTGCTACTAACACCCCAGTCACAAGTGCTACACAAGTCCAATAATCTCGTATTCAAATGACTGTAAATGTGATACTACTGCCTTGGTTACATTTCGAAGATACGAGTGACTTTGTTCAAATTATCTTGTTTGTAATGTAAAGTAACACTGCCATTATTCTAGGAACAAGAGTCTCATATCATATGCACTTTTTATGTCAACTTTCTATTCTCATTCGAATTCATACATTGTCTACTACCTGCATTGATATCATCCTTAACCTTTTCTCAATCAAGTCAGCTTTGTCAAGATATGTAGCAAAGATGGCTGTCAAAAACCATAATGCAGATGCCACAATAGCTAGTTTAGAGCCATTGTCCAACTTACAAGTTGAAAAGACCACAGCAGGAAAGCCTGACAGTATATCATCGCTACATATTGGTGAAGGGAGATAGATGAAAATCATTGATTGGCAGAATGTAATGACAAAAAGTGCAATTGCAACTCTCCGAAGCACCTTTCGGCTTAACATCATGCAGTTGGCAAGAATAAGAAAGCACATCACGAAAAAACCTATAATCAAAGCTAGAGCAGTAAAACCGCGTGCAACCTTGATGTGTGTATCATTCACTGCATTTTCAGGCACGTTCGGTGAGCATTGAAGTACATACTCATCATTCTCTGGATGATATAACTCTATCCCATACGAGTATAAACCTAAAGTCACACCAGCAACATCTTTAATAGTTCCATTTTCCTCTGGCATCCAGCTTAAAACAACAGATCCCGATACAACTTCTCTGAAGAATAGAGAACAAGTATTGTTTCCTAGGGCGGAGCAGCAAAACGCCGCAAATGAAAGGAATGTTGGAATAATATTGATACATCCATGCGGTTGACTACAGAGGATAAACCATCTGTCATCTGCAGTCGAGTAGTCGTTGTTACCTCCATAATATCCTTCCTCAGCATGTACCGGTTCTGGCGATTCCAGAGAAGTAAACTCGGTATTATCAGCTCCAGCTGTAGCAGTACTCTCATATGCATCGACAAGTGCATTTAGATTCTTAACGAGATTCAACATGCTATGGTCTTTCTGTAAATGGAAAGTAGTAATAATGGGATGAGAATGATGAGCAAACATAGCACAAACTCATGTCAAATAGAAAAGAGAATGGACTTACAAGCACTGCTAAGCTCAAATCTATTTCACGTAACGAGCTCAGGCCTTCCCAGTACTGGAAGATGCACGTTTCCAAGTTATGAAGATGAAGAGAGGAGATAGTAGCTTTTGTTAGTGCAAGCAGTTGTAAAGGCAATCAAATAAAGGTAAACTAAGTTCAAATGAAGTAGCAAAATCAATAAGACTCGGACTTACCGGAGCATACTTGTCCACATAATTGCCTTGAGCGTCCTGGCATGAACGAGATGAATGATTCGTCCTGGTATGTTAAGTCTAGTTGATACTGGAGACAAATCATCAAATATCTTCTTTCTCTTAACCTTGAACTCTTCCAACTCTTTTGAATAATCACTCAAAGGGATATCATCCTTCGAATATAGGAGTCTTTTGTTTCTTCTTTCCAATTCACTATTCTGACAAGGCTTTCTAATATCTCTCCATGCCTCAATCTTTGGTACCTTGACTCGAGCCAATACCTCAAGGAACTCAAACCGAAGAATCTCAAAGTTTGAGCCTCGTATTCGGGGTATTACATCGCTCCCGACCACAATTGATATTACATATTCTTCGCATTGCATAGCCAGATTCAACGATACACTACAGCCGGGTGGACAATAGATGTAACACTTTAAGTCTGGATAAGTAGGTCTATACATGGTACCCAGTATCGCCGCAATAGAAGCACCAAGAGAGTGCCCTGTGAATATGAGTTTGAACCCACGACACGGGTGGCTGTTGTTGATATCACGACTTTTAGGCAGTAGCCGAGATAGAATCTTTCTCCTAAAGATAATGTGACAATGCAGAGATGTGTTAGAATTGAGTTATATATCCTTATATATCGAAGAGCAAATATCAATCTGTGCATGACATACTTACTTTGTCAAGTCATTATATATCCACTTGCATTTGGCCAGCATACCTCTGTGGCAGTACATATCACTACCATTTTCGATTCCACATACTTCTGCTACTCTATCCATCTTGGATGAAGAGAATTGCAAATCGGTAACCATATCTTCTAGTGTTGCACTACCAACGATTGCCACTATCACAGTTCTTTCCTTCTCGTCAACCAATATACAATATGGAGTCGTGATGATATCATTATCAAAAGTTCCATACACTATAGAAGTATCAGGGAAGCCAAATTCACTCAGCTGAAAACAAGAGGAGAGATCTATGCTGTCTGAGGTTGCTAGTGGGTTGTATAAACCATCATCAATTAAGCCCTCGGCTGCCAAGGCATTGCGGTATACATCATACACTCCTTGGGCATAGTGTGAATACCAAGCAGCAAGCCGAAGATGTTCCATATCTGATACATCATTGTGTTTCAGTAATGTCTTGGTCACTGGCCTATAGGAGTCAAATTCGTCGTGCAGATTATCAATCGCCGACCGACGTCGTGCGTGCTCTTCCTGCCGATATCTATCTTCTTCAGCAAAGATTTCATTTAATGCATTGTATCTCGGTGTAGCTGCTTCATTATTATCATAAGATACCACTTGTCCATCTTCATCTCGTTCCAAGTTCCTCTCTTTATCTTGTCTTGCTTGTTCACTCAGTTCGAACTTCTTCTCTCGGTGTATCCTACCAAGCATCTTCATTGCCAACCATACATCTGACAGAACAATGTCAAAGTTAGCCGCATCAAGGTTAAAGAAATCCATGAATGCAATCGCTGCATCTTTCAAATCATTCTGTGCCGTTATCTTACTACCTCCCATCCGATTACAGCTACAAATCTGCATAGTCTTGACGCAACATCCCAAACAAGCCGCAACGTTCTCATGTCGCCGCTGTTTGTTCACTAAATGACCAAATAGTCGACTCTTCTGTGATGTTTTTGTTAATGATCTACCAGTTTGATTTATGGTAATGCACGGCCAGAACAACAACTCGAAGGCATATGTAAACATGACAACGCAATACATTACATACCAAGGCGAATTTTCAAATTGTTCTACTGCGTTTGTGTTCTGCTGTGTATCATTATTATGATCAACTGATCCACATCCATAATTGGTACGTCGTCCTTCTGCTACAAAGTATAGCCCAGAGGCTAATACAATAATCAATAGAAAGTTCATACAGATTAATTTGATCCATATTATAGTTCGTAGGGCCTTATCTCTCCCTCTTGGTTCTGTAGGTGTGCCGACACTAGCAGCACTCCATATACCTAATGATAATGCAATATCCACTATTGTATATATAACACTAACAATCAAGTAGAATGTGAAGGGTATGACCATATCCTTCGGTGCACCGTGTGTCCGTCCGTCTTTTGTTGCTTCATATGAAATGTTTTGCCATATTTGTGATCCTGTTTCATCTATGATAATCTGATCTGTAATTGTATTATTAATATTGTTCGTTGTTGATAGGAATATAGTATTTAATGGATCGATAACATCATCAGAACACCATGATGGCTGTCCATTTGGACCGACAAACTGAGTATAATGTAAGTAGGATGGATAGAATACGGCGAGAACCATAAAGTGAGAGAGGTATACAGAGGAAAGAGTAGGATAGAATGAGAACCATAAAGTGAACACAAGATATGCACATACTTATGATAAACAGCTTTTGCAAACAAGATATAAGCATAATACATATAAAATAACGAACTTACATTCCTACCATGTAATCTAAATAGAAACAATCGTACCCAAAATGGTATAATACATGCCATTTGTATTATACGGTATAAGAATGATACAATACAAACAACTTGTAAATCATCTCCTGCAAAGGGTCTTGTTGTTAATCGACCGTGCTTGCAACAGTTTACTATTTTCAATGCTGGCATTTTAATGTTACATATAGTATCATATAATGTAAGAGGTGATTATGTATGTAATATGTTGTCAAGTTCCTATATAATAGGAATAAAAAATTAAACGGGCCTTACTTTACAAAGTTATCATAGTTGTGTAATAAGAGTTTAGCCGCTAACATTGTACTCTAATATGCTCGGATTATGTTATTCGTCCTCTATAGGGCGGTATGGATATCGTCTTTTTTTCATAGTTGCAATAATTTACATTCTATCAATATCCATTCCCTCCTCTGTTGATGGCTTCTCCCCGTCATCCAAATCGTCATCTAACCTAGAAGCAATCAGATGGTATGCAAAGAATGGTATCAATAAACAGCAGTCATATAATAGTGTACCACTATTAACCTCATCGATATATAACAATGATGATTATACTACCTCAATAAGAAGTTATAAAAAACAATTAACAACAAAGACAATACTCTATGCAAAGAAGAAATCTCCATCTTCCTCTGATGACGATTCTTCTTCTTCCAACAAATGGACGAATCCAGGTAATCTACTAATAGCACCATTTGTATTAATATTCGGATTAGATTTAATATTAAACATATTGGCTATAACAAGACGAACTATCGAATATCTCTTGACGGGGGATGTTAGTTGTGTTGGTTCGTGGTGCTGAAAGAGAGAGTGGGATGTGATATGTTGGTGTACTGTTTCTTAGTTAGAGTTAATGAATAAATGCTGAATTTGGTTAGGAGTAGGGTAGTGTTGCTTTAGTATAAAGAACTGAACGGTCGGTTCAGCATAAGGAAATAGAGTATGACTTTGAGGATTTATGGGGGGAGGAAACTACATGGGGGAGAGGGAAGTAACCCCTCCCCCGCCCCCCATCAGTAAGCGAGACAAGATGTGTTACCATAAGTGTGGGGTTGTATGATGGTGTGAGAAAGATGATGGAGAGAACGATGAGACTGTTGACACACTCAATTTGTTCAAAGAAACTTCTAACTTAAAATGCGCAGCAACTAAGTAATGTATGGTGATTAATACACTAAGAAGAAGTACCTACACACCTACTGACCTCTTTCCAAAAATCCTAGGATACCACTAGTGGTATCCTTTAAGGCGCTCTCGCGACTCGCGAGGCGCTCTGCTCTAGAGTCTAGAAGACCCTTTTGTACCACACTTTACTCGCCTTTTTACGTACACAAAACGGGGTTATTTAGCAGCTCAAACGGTAAAATGTACGTAAAGTGACGAGTGTTGAGTTTCGCCTCCCTACACAATTTGGTCAATTCCTATGTAGAAAT
>Ga0214481_100177_pt1 | contig 32534 bp, 30 predicted proteins | sample M1_20Mar14CPVII9_4_FD_165057 | JGI IMG/M metagenome (GOLD analysis project Ga0214481, IMG submission 165057) | Marine eukaryotic communities from Monterey Bay, California, United States - M1_20Mar14CPVII9sort6BwellG10 | ecosystem: Environmental > Aquatic > Marine > Unclassified | place: USA...
ATAATTATTTAAATCATCATTAAATCATGATTCATCAACAACAACTCGGTGGAAGTCACAACCAACGTCTTTCCACAGATACATCAACATCATCATCCATCGATCTTAAAATATTCATCAAGGACTAAACTCATCATCGGCATGGTTAGACGATGGATGAGATGACTCATCATCTGCCAGGGTAGTGGCTTCAGTTAGGAACTTGTCAAGGTTGGTAGCTGAAAATCCACTCGGAGAAAGAATGTGGGGAGGAACATCCTTATCATCAATATTCAACGGAGGAGGGGGGTCTGATGCATTTTGTTTTGAGGATTGCAATGATGGAGTCCAACAAATCTCAGATGCGTCATCAGATCCTTCATCTTCAATTGACGATGACCCAGGACGGATAGTCCAAAATCCCACGGCAGATGATGAAGTTGACATTGAAGTATCGTTACTGCCATTTGTGGACGTGGACGACTCTGAAATCGACCTGTCACGATGACCAAACAATAGTGCCGCATTTTCCTTGTCCATGCTCTGATCAATCTGTGCTGCAGCCCATTCTCCAGCGGCACAGTCTTCGGGAGAGTCACTTGTGAAGGATACAGCGTCGTCATCGTCATCGGGATCAAAGCTATTGTCTGACTGTGATGATTGGACTGCACCTGGAGGGTTGGAGTTGTTGTTGTTGTTGTTGTTGTTCACCGAGATTTGGGAATCATGAAAGTCTTCGGCAGAGAGGCCACTGTCGAGCTTCGTTAGTTGGTCCGACCAGGCACTCTCACCTCCTATACTGGCAGCAACTTGCGAAAAGACTGATGACGATGCAGACCGAACAACAGGCCGTGTCTTGAAGGAAGTGGGGAAACGACAGGATGGTTGTTGGCTACTAACCATCATGCTCCTGCGTCTTGTGGCAAGCTGTTCTTCCAAGGCCATGGAGGCCGTGGCATGATGGAATCGGCCATTGTGAACGGCTGACATCGCTAGTTCAGATGCCATGGTGGTCAGCGTTTCCAACTTGGAAGGAATCTCACCTGAGAAGAGATGGTAGATGTTAAGGAGAGAGGTGTTAGAAGTTGACAAGAAGATGAATGCTAAAAGGTACTACCGACAACGAACAACAACAACTCACCACTCGGATCATTCCTACACATAATTTCACTGCATATATCATACAATGTCAACCCAGCTCGAACTCCCGCCTTCAATATCAAACAACTACTTCTGAAATAATCCAATACATCATTCTGCATATTAAGACGTTCCTGTAACAGCCGTACATCGGCCTCAATATCAAGACCAAGGACATAATCTCTTGATCTTTTTGATAATGGTTCCTTCATCTGTGGCCAATCTAACCAACACCAATCAAACCACGCAACGTCACACTTACTCCGAAGTGAATATCCATGATCAATCGGTACCAGCTTGAAATGATCAGGATCCTCGGGTATACGTTGACATAATATATTGGCAACATTCCTATCAGCATTCATAAGACGAATGTCAAGTATTGCAATCTTGTGTACCTCATCTATCGCTATTTTGGAGGGTGATATATCGTCCATGGTACATTCGGCATGGACATATTCTTGGAAGGATCCAACCTTCTTGATTAAATCTTGAGATGTTGAGGTATTATTATTGTTGGTAGTACCTGGAGTGAGAGGAGACTTGGTGGCTGTAATGGAATGTATACCCACACTTGCACCGCCTTCACTTAATGTCCAATGTGCACCGGCAGTGTGCAAGGCAGGATGACGTGCCTCAGCTAGCGTTGTCATGGGCACTGAACTGAAGCCATCATGATCTAATAAGAATGCAGCAACCTCACGTAAGCACAATTCACCAGGACGTATCCCCTGACGTAACCACTCGGCATTATCCTCTTCCTCAACCAATGATGATAAAGCACCATTACTCGAGGAGGTGGTATTATGTGGAACATATCCTCTAGGATTATTCTCCGCAAATGGTTCTTCATCGGCTGGTTTGAATACACCCACACGTTTCTTACGTGCATCGCTTAGAAAGTAGGACCCTCCTGAACCATCAGGTGCCAAGGCTGGTTTAAAACCCAAAGCTAATCCTCGTCTTGATTGTTGCACAAGACGTTGTAATGACTTGGGACATATATCCAATGTTGATGACGACACACAGATATCAGGTTTTGTTTGATTATTCCGTAATGATGATATAGAGTGATTGTAATCTCCACCAACTCCACTACCACTTCCTTGAGAGGTCTTAATTTCCAACAGTAATGTTTCACCATTACGATATATCCCAGCATCTTGTAATGTACGATGATTGGGTAATACCTTCGAACTTGATAATAATGGGCCAAAGTATATACATTGAGAGGAGGCGGGGATGTGTAAATGTTTTGTAATTTGATCTTTCACATCTTTGATGGATGCCCATGGCCGGACGGTGAGTGGACGTTTCCTACCGTGAGTGTCGTGTACGTCCTTGATGAATATTTTAAGATCGATGGATGATGATGTTGATGTATCTGTGGAAAGACGTTGGTTGTGACTTCCACCGAGTTGTTGTTGATGAATCATGATTTAATGATGATTTAAATAATTATTTATTGATGATGTGTGACCCTTCTTGTATTGTATTGTAGCAGGTAGAAGGAAAATAGAGACGTGGGAGATGACTGGAAAAGTGTGGGGCGAATGGCCTGCCCCAAGGCGATGGATATTGGTGATTATATTGGTCGACGATACAATAGATGATTGATATTGATTATGATGATGATGAGAAATTATAATATTATTGCTCGACGATGGTGATAATAACGCCTTGATTCATATGATGTGAATTAACACACACACGCACACCGGCAACCTTCTTGCTCTTGGGATATCGATCGTCTATTATTATGAGCAAGTAGAAGACGACGACGATATTGATTTGTGATCGATGATGGATTAATAGAATTCCAAGATTGGGGCCTGTTCGGGTCTTGACGATTTGCGGTACCCGTATTTTTTGTCTTTTTTACTAAGTGGGGTCAGAAAATAGGGCAAAAACGGGTTAGAAAAAAGGGTAAAAAATAGGATCACGGGTATCAGAATTTCGGCGAAAAATCTTTAAGCACTCCGCTGTACACTCTTCTAACTTCATACAAACCCCTCCTCTACATCTTATCATCAATGTAACAGAATGAAGTCGATCCACTGCATCGAATATCCCCTCAATAGAATATCGTCGTCCCCTCACATAACCCCATACCAAAAAAATCCAGTACAAAAAAGATACATACCTTAAAGTTTTATGTCGCTTGAACTTGTTGTGTTTGATCTCTTGCAATCTAATACTCTTGTGGACAATCTTTAAAATACAATTAGAAATTATAATACTATACTCAGCTATACTTAGTGTGTATTTGTAGAGAGTAGCCTTATAAATCCTTGATGTGTGTATGACTCCTTAAATTGAATAGCGGTATATTTGTACTATTATCATAAAAGATAATCAACCCCCTTGAATGAGAAGTTTGTGTAAGACCTTAAAAGGCTAAGGATGATGGATTAGGAGATGTATTTGTTAGTAATATATTGACGACGGTATGAATCAATACAGGAGATCGAAAGAAAGACTGCAAAATAAAACATCAACTCGGAGTATAAGTACCGACATCATACCAGCCTCGATACTCCGCCGCCGGCGGCTGCCAACTATCTATCATATAAATAGAATAGATATTGCAATGAATCAATGGGATCAACCCTGATATATAACATGGTATATCATTTAAACACAAACCTTCTCAGTAGCTGCACTGCTGATATCTAAAAAATCTTATAATTGAACTTGCCACCCTAAAACGCCAGCGATGCACCTGTCGTCACACACAATCATTGCAAATAATATAACTAACGAATACACCACCATACCAACGATATTAGACCGCCATAGACGCCGTCTACTAACAAATTCTGCCTACCTGACTACCACACTCAACTCAGTGAGCAAAGGCTGCTTATCTTAATTTTCGATACCCAAGGGATAAAGGAAAATGGGGTTGATAATAACCCAAAATTTATGCAGAGGACTCTATACTAAAAGTAATCTATTGCATACCCTCTCATGGATAATTTTCTCTGGGGGGTGTAAATTTGTACCGTATTATTCTAATTATTGACGATACGGTATCTATGTACAAAAAGTTGGAGAAAAATAAGACGAATCATCGACTGAAAGCACTCTCATCTCACTACCGCCTCTTCCACAATGATAGCACATTAATCATAACACATTAGGCAGTAAGGCTGTCGTAAAGAGATGATGTATTCTTTCATCATTGCTGCATTGTTGTTGCTATTGAAAAGTAGCAACCTTGCATCAGCAGTTGAACGAAAGTATAAATTTAGAGTGGGCTTTACAAGTCTACCTCTTTCTCAAACGATTCCATCACGTTCTCAATTGTATAAGACTTGGCCTAATGACAAGCAACGAACAGATCTGCTGAAAGAGATTACTGCCCTTGCAGTCGTTGCTCACAATGACACCACACATAATACTTTAATGGGACCAACTATTCATGTCGAGACAGGAGATAGATTACAACTTGAACTAATCAATGACGTGCCACATACAGGACTCTCTCTTCATTTGCACGGATTATCTTTTGACGGAGCATTTCAGTATGCTGGTTCAGTAGGTGTTAGTCAGTGTCCGTTGTCAGAAGGCAATTCATTTACGTATGATGTTGTTGTTAACGATCGGCCGGGCACGTATTGGTATTACACCTCGTCGGGAAACTTTGATAGCTACGATGCTGTCCGTGGTGCGTTAATCGTCCATCCACCTGGCACTACAGACTTGGTCAACGTGTTGAATTCTCTCTCTTTCCCATTACCATTGGGCTATACAACTTTGGCATATAGTAAAGAACGAATTCTATTCTTTCAAGATGGCTCGTTGGATTCATCATCAGCTCGTTATTCTCAACACATTGGTGGAGTAGTCCCTGCTCCGTCTAAGAATAATGGTGTAATTGTTGCGACTACTCCTTGGCATTTTGGCACTTGCAACGGCAAATTACGAGAGGTGGTCAATGTTAATACCAACCAAAAGTATAAATTCCGAATCATCAATGGTGGTCAACATGCATCTCTACGTTTCTCAGTTGATGGTTTCCCATTGACAGTTGTCGCCGTAGATTCCCAGCCAGTCGAGCCGTACTCGGTTGATCAGCTTGTTATTCATGTCGGTGAACGATTTGATGTTGAAATCTTCATCTTTGGAGATTTAAACGATGGAGAACTGTTTTGGTTACGAGCTGATACGCTTGAACCAACATCCCAAGGCTTTACGAATGGTATCCGAGCAATCTTGCAAGTCTCATCAAGTGTACAGTCTTCTAATCTTGATGAAGAAGATGTGCTTGATCCTCCACAAACCATTGCATCAACAGTGACAAATGGGAAAGAAGTAGCAACCTTGAATTGTCACGGCAGCCCTGGTTGTATACCGATAACCAACCTAAGTCCGCTGATAATCCAAGCTGATGATGATGATGCTGGTGGTAAAGATGATGGCATCGTCGGATCTGAAGTTCATACCGTGGATACATATCACATGCCAGCTCCTCAATATGCCCATCTAGTTGGTATTGATGGTTCCGATTTAGTACAGAATGAGCTACCTCCAGGTGCCATGATCTCACGTACATTTAGACCCGAGAAGTCAACACATCCGCATTCAATGGCACTCCGTGTTGATCGTAATACTTCAGTAATTATAATCTGGAGAACAACACTGCTCATGGATGTACCCATGCATATACACGGACACAGTGTTGAAGTGCTTGGATATGAGACTCCAACATTGATTCAAGACTGTACTCTACAGTCATGCAAGTTGAGCGAGGCATATGAAAGCAAGGATAGACTCCTCGCTCTTGATTCAATACCACCTAATCACTCAATTCAGAAGGATACATTTGTAATTCCTGCCGGCGGTGCCACTGCAACTAGATTGCAAACGGGTAATCGTAGTGGACTGTGGATGGTCAGTGGTCAGCGTGATGTTCACGGAGAAGATGGGTTGAGTTTTGTGCTCATCATTGGCGATTATCGTATTCCCAAGTTTGATGATAATTGGCCAATTGACTTCCCAAGTTGCAACACTACACTTGTCAATTCACTACCAATGAAGCCTAGTTGTGAGTGCTATACTGATAAAGATGCTCCATTACAGCTCCAGATGCCAGGGAAGAAGTTATGTAGCAGGTCACACTTGTGTCTTCATGATACAAGCCAAGCCTCCAATCTTGATTCATATATCTATGATGCTGGCTTGAACATTCAATCTGGACGGCAGCCGCGTGCCATCCCCGACTTTCTCCCAACCCTCGTCTTCGTCTTGGTTGTGCTAGCAAGTATCATCTTGGTAGTTACACTTCCTCCGATGCGTCGTTCACAATCAACAATAACTGAAAAGGAGCAACTTCGAGATCATAACAAGGTAGGAGAGATGCTCCGACGATTGTCTTCCTTTGGTATAGGATCGGGAGTTCAGAGGTTGAAGTCTAACATTGATGTCAACATCGAGAGTAGCAGTGAAGAGACTCCTGATTCGATCCTTGGCTTTAGTGTTGTCGCGCCCTCATACATTGGAACAGTTACTGAACAGATCGAAGAGGAAGAGGACGAGAATGAGAGTGATAGCAGTAACAGTGACCTTGGTCCCAAGACTCTGGAAGAAGCAGATTTGCCTCCTCCACCGCCTCCCTCATCTGAAACCAAGGAGAATAGGATAAGCTCCAAGCAGACATCAGTGTCATTGCCACTTCCTCCACCTCGCCGACTCAACACTCAGATAAGCACATCTGACTTCTTCAGCTTTAGAACACGGAGAAGATCAACCCTGTCAACAACATTTGAACGTATATTCAGTCAAAAAGATGACGACAAGGTTAACTCTGACTTGAAGGAAAACTTTCAGTTTGTACTTGATGGTTTTAGTGTCAAGGGCAAGGTTGATATATCGCCAGTGGACGAAAGCATCGTACATCAAGGATGTACATGGAGAAAACAATTGCGTTACCTCTTTCCCATACAATTGCAGTTATACTCATACACTTGTATCAACTTGCTTCGAATTGTAGAGGTGGTGGGCTTGGCTAGTCTTGCAGGTTTAATCTTTCAATCCGTCGGGAGTGACAATTCACATTCTTCAACAATCAGTCTATCTTCTTTGATGATAGTCTTGACTGTCATGTTTACATTCTCTCGACTTTTTTCGTCTATCGTCTCGGCTGCTGAGTGGTGGAAGTCTACAAGTGTGGTCTTGAACTACAGACGATTTGGTTTGCTTCCGGTATTCCTTGCTCGAGCATTAGTTGTTTTGTTTTGTGAGAGTGCCTTCCCGAGTATTGCAGTATTCATTTGCTTTCCAATAGCCGGATTAGCAGGAGATTTGCGCTCGTTAGCCAACTGTGCATTCTTATTGGCATGCAATAACATGTACTACATCTCTCTTGGGGCAGCACTTGGGATGTATTCTAGCAGCGTCTCTCATGGAGTGATTGCTGCTACAATATTCACGCAAATTGCAATCATCCTCTCGGGAGTGTTCGTCCAACTTCCGAACTCTTTGAGGTGGGCTCAAAAGTTATCACCATTCTATTGGACTGTCCAAGGATTACTCAAATCAGTTTTCCAATGGTCAGACACGTTTGAATGCTCGACATCCTCCAGCTCTGAAATTAGTGGATCAAATCAATGTTTCCTTGAGTTTAATCCGTTAATTGAGCAGTATAGTAGAAAAGATTTGAATGTGGCAGTTTATAATGATCCGTCATCCGACAGTATTATCACGGAAGGGCTTATTCTCACCTCTTTCACGCTTGGTCTTTGGCTCCTGATCTTTTTACGGTGTATGTTTGCTTATTACAAGTTGCAATTGTACGACATCTTGGCAATTATTGGAGATTTTGTGGATGCAATACTCAGCGGTGAATAGAGGATGGAATCAAATTGATCCAAATCAGGATGGTTCCTCAATATGCAATTCATTCCAGATATTAATATACATAACTCATCAGAAATACTCGGGAAATTGTTGCGTTAAAGTACCATTATAATCTCTCAGTTCGTCTCCCCACAGACTTATGTAGTTCTGATGACAGGAAGATGACGGAGCCAAGCCTGCTGCTGCTCCCACTCTTCTTCTTATGATGATACAGTAACCTCTTCAACAGCCTTTGCAACTTGGTCAACCACAGCATCATCTCCATCATCCTTCTCTATCTTCTCCTCATCCTTCTTAAATGTACAACGCATATCATACGCATCCTCCCCATCAGCATAATACCCCCTTTCAATATCATGTATTTCATACTTTAATGTCTCATTGTATAAATGGAATGCAGCCCTATTTGATTTACGTACATGTAATGAAACATAGTAAGCACCGAAGACGCTTGCCATTTCAGTTTGGGAACGTTTCATTAATAGTGTTGCAATGCCTCGCTTACGATGTGTACGTAATACCGAGAGTGAGGTTATATGTCCGTGTGGTGGGTGTTTCGTTTCATCTTCATCCATCTATATTATAAGATAACGTGTGTTTATTTTGGGTGGAGATAAAGTGGGAGTATGTGAGTGAGTGATGGTTAGATAGATGCATTCAAACACATAAAAACACCACACTTAATACACATACCTTGGCCAATACATACCCAACAATCCGTCCATCATAATCCTCAGCAACCCAAAGTAATTGTGGCCAAGTCAATAAGTGATAGAAGTAATACTTCATTTGATAATTCTCGGGTAAACACCATAAGTTAGTTTGTTGCATGTCTATTAAATCATTTGTGGTTGCCATTCGTATGTTCACCATAGTTTAACTGTTATTTGTTGGTGATTTGTATTGAAGATTTTTGCCAGTTAATTAATAAAGATAAAGAGGACCAATGGAGGATAGATAGGAAACGATTTATTGCAATAGGAGGAGATAAGAAGATAAAGCATTGATTGCACAGGAATTAGTTTTCATTGCAATAGAAAACTCTGCTCTGTTATCCGTCATAGATCACACCAATTGAAAAAACATATACACACAAATCTCTTCTAGAGAGCTGCATAGCAATACAAATGGTTTTAGTAATACAACGAAATGATCTCTGTTCTCGAGGCGGATATGTGGGTTATCTTTTTATCGAGAGTAAGTACACTCTCATAATTTTTGATGATGAGATAAGAAATAAGAGAATGCAAAATGATATTAATACTGTTGTTCGTCCCTTTGGTAGAAGCATTTACCACGTGTCTTCTTCTTCCTAATCGGCAATCTTATATCAGTAAGAATCAACAACTATACGCTACCACAAACCAACAAATATCAAAACCAAGAGAGGGGTTTACTCAACAATTACTTAACATTGCATTGAAATCACCACTTTGGGAATATGTATTGGTACCCCAGGCACGTGCAAGTATTGTTAAGACTGCCGAAGATAATGGCATACCGTGGGTTGATGCTAAGGAATGGATTAAGAAACAAGAGGATACACCTTGGAACGACAATGCTGATAATAAAGATAATAATAATCACAAGTATGATAGTATTAAGTATCCAGAATACTACAGACAATCATTTCATGCATATTCGGAGGGTAATTTAAGTTATGATGCTGCATTTGAACAGGAATTGGCTAGGTGAGTACTATATCCTATACATCCCCATAATATTGTTAATATCTCTCACAGCAATGAGCTCATATCTCTCTTTTAATAGTCGGTCGATTGGTGCTCGCAACTTTCCACAATATGCTAGCAAAGGAGAGGATGTATTTAGAGACGCCTTTGATCAGGCATTATATAAACTCGGAGCATCTTGTGATGAAGAAGGGATAATTGTAGATTGTGGTTGTGGAACGGGAACAAGCACACGACGATTAGCAAAGCAATATCCACAAGCTAAAGAACTCATCGGTATTGATCTATCACCATACTTTATAGATGTTGGACAAACTCTATTGAGATTATCTCCCACTGCCATTGATGTCAATTCTAATAGTAAAGAAGGATGGATAACAAACATTGAGTCAGATGAAAGGATACAACTTCGTCAAGGAGACATATCAAGCACTGAACTAGCATCAAACTCTGTCTCGGTTGTCAATTTGAGTTTAGTAATGCATGAATTGCCACTGTATGCTGCCAAAGAAGTAGTACTAGAGGCTCATCGTATATTAAAGCAAGGTGGACAACTTTGGATAAGTGAAATGGACTTTGAGAGTCAAGCATACAAAACTCAACGAGAGAATGCAGCCTTGTTTAGTCTCTTGAGAGCTACCGAGCCATATCTCGACGAGTATGCCGATGGTACCGCAGAGTTACGATCGTTTATTCTACAGCAATTCGATGTTGTCAAGATTACTGCCGCTACCGGTAGACATTATGCATTGCTAGCGGAGAAGAATGATAACAAGTCAAGTGGAGGAGAGAAAACAATAGAGGATTCTAGATTTAATGAAGACGGAAGCTATGCTATTGAGGACACTCACCTGAAACCGTGGGAGTCGTCTAAGCAATAGAGATAGACAATATGAAACCTACTTCTAGCTTTATATAGTATTAGTCATCAATACCCAACTTGACAAAAATATCTCTAACATCATCAACACTAAATCGTTTCGGTAAATCATCTGTAAAACGAACCAGATTATGTATCAATTCACCACCTCTATAAATCAACACAGCAGGTAGACAAATCATATCTAAATTTGCATTCGCTTCTAAGGCATTAACTTGTATAAATTGTGTATGTATCATACTTTGTGATAATTTTTCTAGTGAAGATTGTAACATTTGACATGTATGTATTGTTGAATGATATAAATGTACAATTAGATATTGTGATTGTGTACTTGTTGTATTATCCATATCATCTACTATTTGTACATATTCTTGTGGTGTGACTAGAGATAGTGTACCAAATGTTTGTACTCCTTGTTTAGATGTGGTTATTGATTTGCTTTGCTGGAGTTCAGCAATTCGTTGATTCCGAAATCGTTTCAAGAATTCGTCATCGTCGTCACTATCATCTAAGTCACTATTACTACTACCGTTATGACTGCAATCCTGTTTGTCTTTTACAGTAGTTGTATGTTCTGATTTCCTTATTGTAGGATGTGTAACATTGTACAAAGCTTCCAACTTTTGTAAATTGTCTTCCTCCTTTGCTAATTGTTCCAATTGTTGTGCCTCCTTATAATCGGCTAGTACACCTTTCACTCCTGTATTACCAGATTGACGTAATTGTGGCTGCTGTACAGGCGGTGGAGGATTCTTAGTACTACTGCTATTGGGCAATCCTTGGAAGTAAAACTCGTCATCTGTTTCAATATCGCTGATATCTTCGGCATTGCAGTAGTGCTTCTTATCATCATTCTCCTCCGTCCAGGAACTATACCTACCTGGTATATTCTTCTTTAGGAATGTGTCCTCGAGATCGGCGGCCATTGTATGAGTGTATGGTCTCTCCTCGGTACTTCAGGGCAGAGTTCAACACATACACTACCAAACTTTATGAGAAAACGGAAATGGCGATACAACGGTCATTGATCTCCTCTTGACCTCTGTCAGTGATCTGGCTCTTATCTCAGATTAGCGCCGATAGTGATGATAGAGAAACATTATGCAGAAGAATAGTGGGTGGTTTCGTAACACTCTCAGTTTTTTGCAATAATATATCAGACACAAATCTTGTGAATAATTTCCTCAAGTAAAAGAACATAAGTATCCAGAGTACAAAGTATTTTGCAACAGAAATATATCCTACACTCATAACTCTATATAAAGCATGTCCTTTTCGTCTCGTCGGAGGAACTACTTGTTAACTCCCCATCGTCGTGATGGGCTTATTGAATGGTAAGATGTTATGGTAGTATGTTGTATCATCTCATACCCTTTATCTAATTCTCCTAATATGATATACACAACACAAAATTAGCATGAAAAAGATGTTAATGCATAGCTTTGTCCTTGATGCATTGGATACTACTGGAGCTGATACGGTAAGTTCATGTTTATGCTATCGATTTGTATGCTGACATCATTTTGTTCTCATATATGTATCATATACTCACCCATACACACATCATATACACAATACATACAAACAAAATAGTTCTCACACTTTGAAGCACTGATTGATGAACATCGGCACATGACAAATGAATTACTCAATGAAATGAATGCAACAAATAATGTCAATAATGTAAATAGTATGCAGATCATTCCATCAAGACTGCAGAAACTGGTACCCAGTATTGGAATATTCTACACTAGACTACCACTCCGGAAGGCATTCATGGCATATAATCAAAAGTATGGCATTACCAAACGTCAATATATATGTATATCATTTAATGAAATTAGACACATTTTAAATCTGGCACAAATCTTGGCAATGATGAAGGAACCTAAACAAGTGGAGGAGGAACAGAAAACAAGAACAGAGCGTCAGAGTACTACCGATACGCGTGCCTTAGAAGCTTGGGTTGGTATGGAGGAAAATACACCACGCACAGAGGAAGAAGAGGGCGATGATAGTAAAGCATCACACCATCATGAGAAATTGGAGAGACGAGATAGATCAGACTCCTTGAAGGAATCTATTGATTCCTTATCTTTACTAACAGACAAGTCATCATTCCCTGGACCTAAGCTGATTTGCTTTGACGGAGACCAGACACTGTATTCCGACGGAAGTAACTTTGAATCAAGTGGTTCCAAGCTTGCAAAGTATCTCTATCTTCTGCTGAAACATGGTTGTTATATTGCAGTGGTGACAGCTGCTGGATATGAATATCAAACTGCCAAGTATGAGTTACGGCTCACGGGATTGCTGGCCTACTTTAAAGACCGTGGACTTGATGAGAAAGATCTAGAACGATTCTATATCTTTGGTGGTGAATGCAACTATCTAATGAGATTGGGAAGTGATTACAAGTTAAAGCCAGTGCGTGAAGATGGTCCAGGTGGCTGGATGGTATCAACTAGCCACAATATGGAATCCCCTGGTAATTGGGATGAAGAAGAAGTTACTTCTATACTTGATATGGCTGAGGCATGTTTTCAGAAATCATTAGATGATCAGAACATGAGAGCAAGAATCATTCGTAAGAAGAGATCTGTCGGACTCATTCCACAACATAATCAAAAGATCCCAAGGGAGGCGCTGGATGAAACTGTCTTGAGGATACAGAATCAGTTAGAGACTGCCAAGGTGACGCTACCGTTCTGTGCATTTAATGGAGGCACTGACGCATGGCTGGATGTCGGTAATAAGAGGGTTGGTGTACAGGTACTTCAATCATATCTTGGTATCCCATCAGAAGAAACTCTTCATATCGGAGATCAATTCTTAAACACTGGAAATGATTACGCAGCAAGATCTGTATGCCCATGTGTATGGATCACATCTCCGGAAGAGACGACATATATCTTAAAGTCAATCTTAAGACTGGCGGGTGTGCCACTTCTAGCACAATTAAGTCCAGTTGCAGAAGAGGAGAAGGAGATGACGGAGACTGATAATGTGAGGAGAAACTCCAATGTTGACTTCTCAGAGGTAGAGCGGAGGGCAACTAGGGCATTAAAGATGGATGTCTACACAGGAGAATATATCAGTGACAATATATCAAGCTAGTTTCATGCTAAAGATAGTCATAGCTCGCTAGTGAGGAGGATACCAATACCAAGCCACTGGCTATGTAGTATCTTCCTGTTTTCACCTATCACCTGTAGCCCGTAGTCATCAATATTATATTATCATATATTGATGCACTTTGTAATATGATGTTCAATGTTTTAGACCCTCTTTTGAGTGAATGATTCGGATGGTTATGGTCCTTTTAGATCATATGTAGACCTAGAAAGGAGTTTCTTAAGCATGAAAACTCTCATATTATTGCATTTATTGCAAGTTTACTAATACTTCTGCTACTGCAATTATCATATAATGAACCAAGATAACGATGGACCGACGGGGCCATCAGGCGAGGTACCAAAACGTCGTCGTATTGCCGAAGATGAAGAGAGCGATGACGATGACGACAACAATAATATGGATACCGAGCAAATTGACAATGACAATCAAGTAGGTGCACCTTCCTCTCAACAATCTACTACTACTACCAACCCTCCTAATAATGATGATGAGGAAGAAGATGCAGAATTAACAAAACGACAACGTATCGAGGCACGTGCAAATGAACGACGTCGTCAACGTGAGTTACAGGCTGAGGCACGTGATTTATTAGAGGCTAGTTATCCTGGTGATGAACATTATGTTGGTAAGTTAAAATTATATTTGTTGTTTATATGTGGTTGTATTTGGTATGATGTTTTTTATGGGTGTTTTAGGTATTGTTTTACAGTTGTTTGATGGTTTTATTAAGTGTTGCAATGGTGGTTGGCGTAGATTTATAATATGCCCAGTTTGGATTTTGGTTTTAAGGTGTTACACATCTTGTGTCTAAAAATTATATATTTGTTATTTATGATGTATGGTAGACATATTATGCAAATAATGCAGATATTTTGTTGTTGTGGTTATGAAAAGAGGGTAGCTTCCGTGCTTGATGTTCTAGGAACCTTTTATTATGCTGTGTGTTTTGGGAAGTTAATTTTCAGATGACTAATATAAACTCAATCTAATATACCACCCACATACCACCATTCAACTTACTTTACAGGTGAACAAATGCAAGAGGTACCCGATCCAAATATCCTCCAAGATGATGATATGGATGCAGAACCAAGTAATGACCGAGGAGGGAATGATGATTTGGATGACTTTGTTGATAATGATGGAGATGATAATAATAATAATGATAGTGATTATGATACCGATGGTGATTACGTCGAGGATGTTGGTGATGCATCGGCAGCTGCCACGGCTGTATTATTTGGTAATCGTGATAATGCTCGAAAGGGTAAAAAGAAGAAGAAGAGGAATAACGATGGCGACGATGATGAGGAAGAAGAAGAGGGTGAAGATTTACTTGACAATGCATTAAAAGATTATCAAGCAATTGCTGCACTTGATACATATGGTCGAGAGGGTATTGATAATCGTGAATATGGTGGTATGGACCTCGAGGAACGTGCACGAGCTGAGCGTATATTAGACCAGCGTGATAGAGAGCGTGCAAAGTTGGCACAGGTTGGGGGTAGATCGCGTGGATTTTACGGTGCGCTTGAGGATCAGATGGAGGGTGAGGTTGAAGAGGAGGATGAGGATCGACTTCGACGTCGTGGTGCATTTGATCGTCGGGGTGGTGGTGGTGGATTGGAGGGGGAAGGTACCGACGATGATGGTGACGAGGGCAGGAAAAAGAAGGATATGCGTCAGTTACCCGATGGACAAATATATGATGATAACTTTGAGGAACAAGAACCAGTGAATCTTGAAGCATTTGATATCCCGCTACGTGAATGGATTGCCACCCAAAGGGCACGAGATGAGGTCATGCGTAAATTTCGTTTGTTTTTATCAACCTATCGTGAGGGTGCGGAGTATAGCAACCTTGTGGATGAATCGTTATTGGATGATGCTGAGATTAAACGTCGTAAACGATTATTGGCACAGACGCCACCCACGTATGAAGAACGTATTCGGCATATGTGCTCGTCGAATAAAGGAGCATTGGAAGTTTCATATATGCACTTGGCTTCTAATGTCAATACGGCAACATTGTGAGTTTGTTGTTTTGTTTGGGTAGTTTGTTTGTTTGTTTGTTATCTAACATGTTGTCACATTTCTTTCCACCTCTTCATTCAGAGCCTTGTGGATTGAAGAGGCACCACGTGATGTGTTGGATGTGTTAAATGAGGCCGCCACTAAGCATACCCTGCGCTTATTCCCCAGCTATCATACTATCCGTGATGCGATTCATGTTCGTATTAGCGATGTGCCTATTGTTGATTCATTGAGGGACTTACGGCGTAGTCATTTAGACGGACTTGTGAAGGTGGCGGGAGTGATCACACGTCGGTCAGGTGTGTTCCCGCAGTTGAAGCTTGCATATTATGACTGCATCAAATGCAAGTTTACTATGGGTCCAAATCGAGTTGAGGATACAACATCACACTCCAGTGGTCCCGAGAGCAACAAACGTGATGTTTCAGAAATGCATTCTCCAACAATGTGTCCCAATTGTGAGTCAGAAGGTCCCTTCAAGTTAAATGCAAGTCGGTCACGTTATCGTAACTACCAGCGTATCAATCTGCAAGAACGTCCAGGGTCGGTACCACCTGGTAGAGTTCCGCGGACAAAGGAGGTGGTATTTCTTGATGATTTGGTTGATACCGCTCGGCCAGGAGAGGAGGTGGAAATTACCGGTGTCTTCTGTTCATCATATGATTATCATCTCACGTCTAGATCTGGATTCCCAGTGTTCCAAACGTATGTTTCGGCCAATCACATTCGTAGTAAGGAAGATGCAAGTAGTGCATCCAATCTATCCGAGGCAGATAGGAAGGTCATCCTTGAATTAGCCGCTGATCCAAACATTGGCAAACGTATCGTTGCAAGTATTGCTCCTTCCATTTACGGTCATGAGCATGTCAAGATGTCCTTGGCTATGTCTCTGTTCGGTGCCGTGCCGAAAAATGTTGACGACAAGCATCGTATTCGTGGAGATGTCAATGTGTTGCTACTGGGAGATCCAGGAACAGCCAAGAGTCAGATGTTAAAGTATGCCGAGGCAACTGCACCAAGGGCCGTCTACTCCACGGGCAAGGGTGCTAGTGCTGTGGGGTTGACAGCAAGTGTGCAAAAGGATCCATTAACAAAGGAATGGACACTTGAGGGTGGGGCATTGGTACTTGCTGATCGTGGTGTGTGCCTCATTGATGAGTTTGACAAGATGAATGAACAGGATCGAACATCGATTCATGAGGCAATGGAACAGCAGAGTATCTCAGTATCAAAAGCCGGTATCGTCACAAGTCTTCAAGCTCGTTGCTCTGTTATTGCCGCTGCCAATCCCATCGGAGGACGTTATGACTCCTCCTGTACACTATCGGAGAATGTAGAACTGACTGATCCGATTCTGCAGCGTTTCGATTGTTTGTGTGTCCTTCAGGATACCGTAGATCCTGTTGCTGATGAACGACTTGCCTCGTTTGTTACTGAATCTCATATGATGAGTGTCCCCACTAGGTAAGCTTGAATGTTGTGCACATTATATGTGAAGTGTTTTGCAACTTTACTGGTGTTTATACTCACCTCACTTGGCATGTATAAACTTTTGGCATAATACAACAGTGATGTCGTCAGAGGAGCAGCTTTAGCAGCTGAACGAACACGTTTAGAACCTGTTGACGGAATCGACTCGGGAGATTTGATCCCCCAAGCTCTTCTCCGAAAGTACATTCAATATGCTCGTGCCAATTGCCGTCCAGCACTCCGTGGAGGTACTTTCGATCAGGAGAAGATTGCCTCTCTTTACGTACAACTTCGTAAAGAGTCAACATCATCCGGTGGTGTGCCAATTGCTGTTCGTCATATTGAATCTATCATGAGAATGGCCGAGGCACATGCCAAGATGCACCTACGTGACTATGTCCGTGATGATGATATGGATGCTAGTATTAAGATGATGCTTGAGAGTTTTATCAGTGCTCAAAAGTTTAGTGTCCGTAGAAGTTTACGTCGTTCATTTGCCAAGTTTTTGAGCTCAGGGGAGGACCGAGTTCACTTACTCTTGCATATTCTAGCAGAACTAATGCGGAATGAAACGACGTATCAAAAGATTCGGCATAAACAATCGAAGGATTATGAAATGCCAGCTCTGTTGGAGGTACCATTGGAGGAGTTTGAGAGTCGGGCAAGGGATCGTAGGATTTATGATGTTGGAGAATTTTGCAAGTGCCAAGAATTCTTGTCAGAGGGGTATAGCCTGGATACTAGGCGAAGGGTAATTGTCAAGGGTAGTGACGGTGTTGTACGTTAATTAGTCTTAAATTAAATGACATTGAGAGGCAGGGGTTTACTACTATCAACTCCCTCCTTTATGGTATCCTTACGGTATCCTCGCAAGTAAAAAATCCTATGAGAGTTTCCAGTCAAAAGAATAATACCGGCCGGCCGGTGGAAGTTTTCGGAAAGTTTTCTAAAAATCACTTAGCGGAACAAGGCAACCGGTACTTAAAAAACTACGAGTGTTCGACCAAAAATCAAGAAAACTTATCCGGCCGTGAAAAAAGGATACCAACCGGTATTATTTCCTGACCGGTATTATTCCACCACTAGGTTTGAGAGCCGAGAAATTAGCATACTACGTTATCCTACGATAACGTACTGTATAGTAATCTTTGCTCATCTGATACATATACCATGCCACCATTGAAGGAAGTAGATACTATGAATACCGCGGCGGCGGCAGTAGCTCAACAAGGAGAATCTTCATCCGGTGGCGGCGGATTACCGACCCACAACAAAAATGATGACTCAACAATAAACGGTGCACCATCCATTGCAATAGCAAAGAAGACTACAACCAATGATACATTAACACAACAACAACCATCAACAAAACAACAAATAATACAATACGAAGATCCAACAAAGGTACCACCAGATGAAACATCTTTTACTACCAAACCACACTTTTCTACACAGAATAAATTTCATGTAAATTTACAAAATTTTGATTTATCATTTCGATGTCCAATTTGTTGTGAGATATATACTAATCCTGTAGTATTAGTTTCTTGTATGCATAATTTTTGTAGTTTATGTATTCGTAATCATTTAAGAACTACGTATACTGGGTGAGTAGTTTTTATTTTAATTGGTTGGTTGTATTATGTTTTTGTGCACATCTTATGCTCTTTATGTTATCCCTTCTTCTATATCATCTTACCTAAATATACAAATATAACAGCATGAAGCGTAAGGCAGATTGTCCAATATGCAATGTAGAAGTGAAGTTACCAGGTAGTACTAGTGGGTATGAAAAGGCTATTATACCAAATAAACATTTATCACAACAAGTTAACTTGTATAAATCATGTGGTGTTAGAGATGAGATACGATCGAGTTTAGTCCGTTTGGATATATTGGAACAGGAGAAAAGGTTGGGCATGTTTGATAGTGGTAGTGGTGTTGGTGGTGTGGAGGACGAGCTGGGTAATGGTAATAAGAAGAAGAGAGTTGGAAATGAAGATAAAAGTTTGAGATGTTCGAAACGTTCACGTAGGCAGACTACTTCTACCGCCGCCGCTAGTGCAATGAAGAAGGCGAATGATTCGTCTGATGACGATGATGATGACATTGAAGATGAAGACTATAATGATGACAATGGTGAGGGTGACGAAGACTATAATGATATCAACAACTCGAAAATGCCAGCTTCTTCTTCTTCTTCCACCAACCAAACAACAACAAACACCAAGCTCAAACGTAAACCACCCGTAAGTTATCACAATATGAATAAGAAGAAATTAGTTGAATTATGTTCAAAAGAAGGATTAGATGTTACCGGTAATGAAACACAGTTGAAACAACGACATTCCGATTTTATCATTTTGTATAATAGTGAATGTGATTCTGACCATCCTAGGTCGGTTAAGGAACTTGTTAAGGAGTTGAAGAGTAGGGAGAAGCATATCAAGGTATGTTTGTGCTTGTATATTTCGTCGTATGTCATTAAAGGAACACCAGGCTACTTTCAATTGTACTTCTTTTACTAACTCATCGTTATGCCTTCTTCACTCCTGAATCTATTGACCTGTTCATCAGATTGAAGCAAATAAAACAATTCCAAAGAAGCAGAGTAAATTCATGAAGAATCTTAGCAATACCTTAGGGGCATTCAATGATGGGAGTATAGATAGACCAACAAGTGGAGATGCTTCATTTGATACCAAGTTAGATTGTGGCTTTGCGGCATTGATTGCAAAAGCCAGGAAGAGGAAGATGGAAGCATCATCCTCCTCCTCCTCATCGTCAGCTGCCGCCGCTGCTGCTGCTGCTAAAAGTGAACATCATGATGATCTTACTATTGTGAATGCCAGTGGAAGTCCACATGAGCTAACGAATGGTGATGTTGATAAAGAGGTAGCTGCTGCAACTTTACTACTGAATCACAAGGCTGAAGAGATGAGCAACGACAAGGATGATAACACTGTTACATCACCCACTGGTACATCCATTGATTCTGACAAGACTGTCGAGACACCAAATAAGTTATGTCAAATGAAGAGTACAAAACAGCCACCCAAGCGGCAATCTTCGTCAACAAAGACAAAGTCCACCAATGCCAAGAAGAAACAAGCTCCCAAATCTGCCAAAAAGGCCGCTTCCAGAATTATCAGTTATGGTCCATGGTGAGAGTATCGCTCGTTCCTTATATGTGCATTTCTTGACTTTGCCTCTAATACTCTTCTTCTATCATGACTGCCTACTACTAGGACGTGCAATGTTTGCACATTTGAGAACTTAAGAAACACATCAAAGGTGGGACCTTGTGAAATGTGTAACAATCCACGTCCTAAAGATACTCTTCCTTCAATAACACAACCAAAAGATGATGTAGAAGTTGTCAATATCGATTGCTAGTATTGTTGAAATATAAGAGAAGTAACAACTTGTTGTCGATGTTCTCTGCAAGCAAGGTGACGACAGGATATACTTTCGATGAGGTAGGCAAAGTCTAAGACTGGAGCGCTACTAGGGTCTCCTATCTGACAGCTCTGAACAATGTACATGTACAAGATGGATGAGATATGCATCACTATCGAAACATATAAGTAATGCAGTAGAATCAATCACACGATGTTTCCAAAGATTAATTTCTTAGATTACTTGTCAAGTTTTCTATTCTTCTAATCTCTAGACTCCTAATATTTATTACCCCCATTTAATACAAACAAACAAATTATGAGTTGCTTCTTGTAGATTGATTCTTCTTTTACAAGTTCAAAAGCAAACTCTTGATAACCCCCAATTCCTTAATATTTATATTTCCCCAAATGATTATCCCCGTTTTTGACTGGCTAGCATGCTAGTATTAATCACAGTCATAAGTGTGGAACGAGCATCTCTTTATAAGCAAGACACAATAAATCCACAGCACCCCAATTGGAGGGAATGATCTCTTATAAAGTAGGATCATACTGAGTGGAATATGCAATACAGTACTCAGCATATCCACAGCACTCTCGTCGGTTTATAGAGAGCGCACCTCTCCTACTTATTGAAATATCCCCACCTCTCCACAACAACTTCCCCCACCCCCCGCCCCACACAACATTCCATCACACTTAATCCTAGAAGGGGGGAACGCAGCACTTCTTTGTCCCACAATATCCAAGGTATGCTGAACAATAATTAGACGAACATGATTGATTTCCCCTGCATCGTTTGAAATTATCGAATTTGATTCTTTCCTCTGATCCATCTTTATACAATGTCACGCCTATGATGGGAAAGTTGGCACCACTAACTTGGGCCCAACAACCATCCGTACCATCAGAAGAGAAACACCAACCTCCTCCACCATCAGCACCCCAACGTTTAATTCTACCACCGTTGGTTTCATCCCACAGTGTAAAATAATCTACACCAAGAGCGTCATTGCCGTGAATTTTGATTTCAAACTCATCCGGTTCTGCTCCTGCAAGTTCAAATGTGTGTCTTGGGCAGCCACCGGGCTTATCCATATCTTCTATCCAAACCTGTGTATAACCACCTCTCTTCACATCAAGTGCCACTCTTGAAGTAGTTTCCTCTCCATTCTTACCCAGCTGACAATCCGCAGAAAACATATACTCTTGAGTAACACACATATTCGTAGACTTCTTGCATGCTTTGTTCGAAGGGCAGTGACTGTTGCTTGTACAACGACAAGTCTTGTCGGAAGGGCGGCAAAAGCCAGAAGCACAACGAGCATTGATAGCGCCTCCATTGTCTGCTGCACAACTTTGTCCGTATCCCAGGCTAGAACTGTAGCACTTGTTGTCAGTGTGGCATGCTTTGTTTGAAGGGCAGTGACTGTTGCTTGTACAACGACAAGTCTTGTCGGAATTGCGGCAAAAGCCAGAAGCACAACGAGCATTGATAGCGCCTCCATTGTCTGCAGCGCAACCTTGATCGTATCCCAGGCTAGAACTGTAGCACTTGTTGTCAGTGTGGCATACTTTGTTTGATCCACAGTGACTGTTGCTTGTACAACGACAAGTCTTGTCGGAAGGGCGGCAAAAGCCAGAAGCACAACGAGCATTGATAGCGCCTCCATTGTCTGCTGAACAATCTTGTTCGTGGGATAAACCAGAGCTGTAGCACTTGTTATCACCCGAGTGACAAACTTCACCTGAGTCTGAGTCGCAGTGATCAGTACTTGTACATCCACACTTGTTGTCTGAGCTGCGACAAATACCAGACGCACATCGATCGTTTAATGCAGTCCCATCCTCTGCTGCACAATCTTGGTCATCATCAATAGACAAACCAGACGTGTAGCACTTGTTGTCTGTATGACATACTTCACCTGATGAGCAGTGACCATTGCTTGAGCAGCCACACTTGTTGTCTGAACTGCGGCACTTGTTAGATAAGCATCGAGCATCTAGAGCAGTGCCATCGTCTACTGAACAATCTTGTCCATACAAACCAGAAACGTAGCACTTGTTATCACCCGAGTGACAAACTTCACCTGAGTCTGAGTCGCAGTGATCAGTACTTTTACATCCACACTTGTTGTCTGAGCTGCGACAAATACCAGACGCACATCGATCGTTTAATGCAGTCCCATCCTCTGCTGCACAATCTTGGTCATCATCAATAGACAAACCAGACGTGTAGCACTTATTATCGCCCAAGTGACAAACTTCACTTGATGGGCAGTGATTACTGTTGAGGCATGGAAGCTGAAATAGTAGCAGTGTGATGAGGACAAGTATGAGCAGGAAGTGAATGAAAGTATTAATGAGATGATTTTAGATTAAGAGACATACGAACAACAAGCAATCATAAGAAGAGAATAAGAGTCTACTTACAAGAAAGACTTTTCCATCACTACCCGCTGCTCCTTTTTCCCTACCACCACTTGGTTGAGCACCGCCATCTACTTGACGAACTAAAGTGCCAACTGTGTTTGTACTTTCTGTTCTGATTATACCTCCTCCACCACCGCCTCCACCACATTTAGGAAACGAAGTGTCACGAGATCTACCACCAGCACCACCGTTGGCTTGTACAAGTGAGCTTGAGCCCGCATCAATAGTGCATGAAGAAAGACTAATCGATCCTCCTGATCCACCTCCACCACCAGATTCGCCACTTTAGAATGATTGATTTGAGGAAAAGAAGAAGGTTGAGAATAAAGGTATTAGTTATATAGCAGAACACAAATCCAATACGAACTTAAACTTACCAAGTGGAGTCATCATCTGTACAACCTTCCCCATTTTCACCATTACTCAAGATTGAGCCATCAATCTTAATCGTATCAACGGCAAATAAACGAATGGCTGCTCCTCCATTACCTCCTCTTCCACCCGATCGGGATCCACCACTTCCACTACCACCACCTCCCCCACTTCCAGGCTGGAGGTCAACACTTGGAAGTGTTGTATCATATGAGCTTCCACCAGGTACTTCGTCAGTATAACCAGGTTCAAACCCTGCATCTCCTCCATTTCCACCTAAATGATGACAAAAGTAGAATAGAATGAATCAGATCAAATCTCAAGTAATTGAAAGCACAAGAGATGTAAAACTTACCGTGACCAGCACCAGCCCCTCCAGCATAACCCCAGCCACCTTGACCACTTCCAGGACCACTGCCATTTTCTCGATCTGGCTCATCATTTGAAGTTGTACGAGCACCACCAGCATATCCACCACCGTTACCATTTAATGTCCCATCAATTTGAGTACGCTTGGCTTTAACAATGAGCGTACCAAGGACATTCACAGTTTGACCAGGGGCAATGATAAAGTTATTAATATTCTCAAAAGTGGTAGTAACATCACGATCAAATTGTGCACTAACATCAGTGATCATGCCATCACTTTTGATCAAGATGAGATTGCCATTTTGAGCAACAATCAAATCACCAGCAGAACCGTCTGACTCGACTCCTGAAATGGCATCACAACTTGTAGAAGAGGACACACTACTTGGAAGAGAATAACACTTGTTATCACCATTGGCACCAGAGTAGCAAGCTTGATCTGATGGGCAATCGTTGCTTGAGCAGCCACAAGTATTGTCCTCAAAACATGTATTTGAAGCACATTGAGTGCTAAAGTCAAATGTAGGGTCGTCAAATAGAGATGAATTGGGGTCTAAATAGGATGGAGTACAAATGTCTCCATAATTTTTATCATCTGGTGACTGATGATAGACGGAATATTAGAGAGCAATCGGATTGTGGGGTGTGGGTTAGTAATTCGATATAAACAATCAAGCATAGGAAGAGAAAGAGAGTCGACTCACAAGAAAGACTTTACCAACACTTCCTGCAAATCCATAATGATCATTGTCGCTGTCTCCTTCACCACGAGCCCCTCCATCAACATTGATAGTCATACTGTCATCATAATTGACAATTGATGCCTCATGTTGGTAAACTCCGCCGCCACCTCCACCCCCACCATATTCTGTGTAAGTAGAGTGAGGAGTGTCATTAATAAGATTGGATTAGAATGAGAGATTCAAACAAGCATGGCTAAACAAACACGGCAAAATAGTCTCGTACCATTACCCATTGCTTGACCTCCTTCGCCACCCTTGGCTTCAATCTTGGCACTTGATCCAGCAGTGAGTGTACATGCCGAAAAACTGATAGATCCACCCGAGCCTCCTCCACCACCACCCAATGAACTGGAATGAATGTGAATCAAAGACAATAGTTAGTGTGAGAGAGAGGTTTACATTGTAAAGCAATTAACCAAAACAAATCCAATTACTTACGCTGTTCCACTAATTCCATTGGCTTTAATACTACCATTAAGCGCAATCTCTTCGGAGTAAAAGATTATGGCTGCTCCTCCAGCTCCTCCAGCCCCACCTTTAGTTTTAGACAATCCAGCACCACCACCTCCACCACTACCAGGACGAAGAAGTGTCAAAGGTAGAGTATCATCGTACACATCACCCGAGTTTCCTCCTTCATTGCAGCAATCTTCTCCTCCTCGACCACCTTCACCAGCTACATGCCAAGAAGACGATTCAATAACAAGTGAGTGATAAGTTTAGCGCGTTAACAGAAGGCGTACAAGAACAGTCACTTACCATGTGAGCCACCGCCACCTCCTGAAAGATGACCAGTTGCAGACTTTCCTCCTGTTCCATGACCATTTGTATCAGACGGACTCTCTCCAGGCAAGGCCCATGCTCCACTACAACATGTTGTAGATGCAACAGCACCACTATATCCACCACCGTTACCATTTAATGTCCCATCAATTTGAGTACGTTTGGACTTAACAATGAGCGTACCAAGGACATTAACAGTTTGACCAGGGGCAATGATAAAGTTATTAATATCCTCAAAAGTGGTAGTAACATCACGAGCTGTACCCAAAGTTATAGAATCAAAGAATCGTGAATCATTTGTGTTGCCATTGAGAGACAAATTACCATTTTCATCAATGATCAAGTCACCGGCGGAACCATCCGAATATCCTTCAGTGATTGTACAGCTAGTTGACGTAGTTGCATCGGTATTGCTTGTCTATGGATATGAAAGAAAAAAAGAGTGAGTTGGGCAGTCGACTAACATTGATGACATGTGTTTGTTTTACAGATTGATATTGACTCACCTGAGTAGTCTGAGAAGTTGGATCAGCAGGGAGCAAGATATGTTTAGTCCGCAGGGAAATCAAAAGTATCCAAGATAAAAGACCAGGAAGTTACTTTTATTGGTACTAAACAAGAAATACAAGACATTAGTTCTATTCTCACCTTGCTTGGTGATAATGTTGGACCTGTGGTAGGATCTGAGGTGGGGCTTGTGGTAGGATTCTAAGATAGCAAAACAATAATGAGAAGATAGTCAGAATACAAGATGAGCAAACATCAACTTCTTACCTTGCTTGGTGATGTAGTTGGACTTGTAGTTGGAATCTAATGAGAATAACAATGCCATAAGATCATACATGTATGTTAGGCCAAAAAGAAGTTATCAAAAGAAAGACAGCACAAGATGAAGAAGAGAAGTTATTCTAAACTATTACTTACCAGAGTAGTCCGAGGAGTTGAATCCTAATCAGAGAATGAGAAAGAGAAATGAGTTGAGGATCGTTAACAAGTAAAGACATGAATCAATACAAAGAACAACATACGCACCGAGCTTGTAGTCTGTGCCATACATATACACCGATAAAAAGGATTAGAGAATGAAAGCAAGATACAGTTTAGTAAGCAATAAGAGATGACACAAGAAGATGGCCAAGTGAAATAATGCTTTGCGATTCTTACCGGGGGCAACTCATAAACACGCACATGACCAGAGTCATTGCCACTTTCATCATTGTATTGAGCTCCAACAACCAACCTGGTTCCGTCGGCTGAAAGAGAGAGGGAGTATCCTGATTTGTCTCCACTGTTTTCTCCATTGATGTCTTGGCCTACTTGGGTCCATATTGATTCAATTAGATCATACACACGCACATGGCCAGCATTTGAGAGACTGCTACTTGGGTCATTGTCTTGAGCTCCAACAGCCACTCTGACATAGAGACAGACCATCCTGACCTATCACCACTATTTTCTCCATTGATATCATCTCCCAGTTGTGCCCAGCTTGACTCGCCATACTCATACACACGAACATGGCCAGAATCGGAACCATTTCCATCATAATATACTGCTCCAATTGCTACTCTCGTGGGACCGTCTGCTGACATAGAGACAGACCATCCTGACCTATCACCACTGTTTTCACCATCAATGTCTTGGCCTAGCTGTCTCCAGCTTGTTCCACTAATGTCATACACACGCACATGCCCAGAGTCGATACCATTCCCATCGTTTCCTGTAGATCCGATTGCTAGCTTAGATCCATCAGAAGATAAAGATACGGAATACCCTGATAAATCATTCATGTTTTTACCATCAATATCTTGACCTATTTGATTCCAGCTTGACTCGTCATACTCATACACACGTACATGTCCAGAGTTGGACCCATTTCCATCATTCTCTTTCGATCCAATTGCTACTCTCGTCCCATTTGATGACATAGAGATAGACCAACCTGACTGGTCATAGCTAAATTCGCCATCAATGTCTTGACCTAGCTGCTCCCAGTTATCTGATGAATTATCGCCATACTCATACACACGAACATGGCCAGAGTTAAACCCATTTCCATCATTTGCTATTGCTCCGACAGCCAGCCTAGATCCGTCAGAAGATAGAGATACGGAATTTCCTGACCTATCACCACTGTTTTCACCATCAATGTCTTGACCTAGCTGTCTCCAGCTTGTTCCGCTAATGTCATACACACGCACATGCCCAGAGTCGATACCATCCCCATCATTTCCTGTAGATCCGATTGCTACTATTGTCCCATTTGCCGATAGAGAGACAGAACTACCCGACAAGTCAAAAGCACTCTCACCACCCATAGCACTTGTGGTCGGGATTGGCTAGAGGGAAGTAGATGTGTTTAGTCCACAAAGAAATCCAAAGTTCCAAGAATAGAGAAGAAGATTTGGCAGTCAAACAAGAGATACTCACCTCCATATTCTTAAGATAAAAGTGGGCCGGGTCGCTTGGATTCTGAACAGTGAGGCTATAGTCGTCACAGGAGGTGGATCTTATACACTTAGTGTACCAACTACTATCGCTTGGATCGTCAGTTTTACCATACTCAAATGAGACGCAGGTAGAATCATTAGTGCAGCTGTCGGCACATTCCTGGACACTTCCTCCAGTAGTAGCACCTAGTTCGTTTCGGCCTGAGCAGCCTCCAGTGCTGAAGTATGTGTACCCAGCAATCTGTTATAGTTAGGGGTTAATGAGAAAGAGAAATGAGTTGTGGGGTGAGATAACAAAAGAATATATGAACCATACAAAGAACGATTATACGTACTGAGCTCGTAGTCTGTGCCATACATACAGCGATAATGACAATGAGAAGATGAAGATGATGCGGAGGATGAGAAGATGAAGAAGGAGAAGAGGTGACATACACACAGATTACTCACCGGGCAATTATCTGAACAGGTTTCGACAAAGTCGTTATCAGTTTCCATACGACGGCCAGTTGATTGAATGGAGGCACGATGTGCCATGTATATCTCACGGTGCAGTCCAATGTCAGTCATGCCAGTGATACCAGCACGAATGCTTTGATGACGATGATACCCCTTTGTCTTGCCTACAACTCGAACACGAGCAGAAGGATTGGCCATGGGAGGATCTTCGGCAGTAACAGTCTTGGGGTCTTCTGGCTGAGGAGATACGACACCAGCTCCGCCATCTTGAGGAGGTACATTTGTGAAACGATCACGAAGATTTCTTGCTCTGGCTCTGGCTCTGCCAAAGAGACCCTTGGAACGAGTAGCAGACTTGATCTTTTTGTCTTCTTGGGCCTTGTCAAGAGCATCTTGAAGAGCAGGCTCAACATCCAACTTGTAATCAACATCCTTCTTCTCGACTTCCTTGGTATCAACTTCCTCTGTTGAGAGTTCTTCGTCTTGAACAGTGTCTTGTACGACTTCTTCTGGAGGAAGAGAAGGAGGAGACTTGGATAATAAGACGCTGCACCTGTTCGAATTGAACAAGACCTTGACTTTACCATCATGGAAGGCAAGGTGGTCATACTTGTCATGAAAATCTCCATCTGACACGGTGAAGGAGTCACTCGTTAATCCAGTATCAGGATCTTCGTAGTTGAGACGAACAGAAGCCCCATTCTCAACGCCAGCTGTCATCATTGCCACCTCTCCAGTTTCCATACATTCTATGACCTCACCAGTAATTGGGTCAACGATGCTTATGGCAGTAAACTTGTCTCCGTGTGAGTGGACACTGGACGATGTGGTTATCACGATTTATGAAGTGAAAGAGAGATGATGAAAACTTGCATTAGTACATACGACTTGCAAAGGCAGTTAAACAAAGGCAAATGTAGGTCAAAAGAAAGTAGTCAAATCATCAAGACTAACATATTGAGCACAAACATTCACGTGATAAAACAATACTAACGCGGACTTTCCTGAGATCAATTCCAGAAACATCTTGTAAATGGCCATAACCAACCTCATCCAAAGGACTAACTTCCAAGACCTTGGTCCTCTTGACCTCTTCTCGTGTTTCCGAACCATCTCTGACATTTGACTGATTAAAGAAGAAAAACTGAACAATCATGGCTGCAACGATAAACACCGATATTACGATGGCACCGACGGATGTCCGCTTCCACTGTCTCGTCTTCTCGGTTTGCTTGGCATTTGCTTGTTTCAGGGCCAAGTTCTTTCCGCCCATGGTATAGGCATCTCTTAGGAGTCTGTTCATCTCTATCTCGTCCAACACCCCATCCCTGTTCTCGTCATACATAGCAAAGGCCTTTTTTGCAAATTTCTGATACTCCTCTTCATCAATTTGATCAATGTAATACTGACTTGTCAATTTGTCTTCATCGATATCATCACGCATGAGATGGCGAGACAACATCTTGGTTAATCTGTTTCTCTTCTTCTCTTGTTTTGGATCAGGTGGTGCAGGAGGAGGAGGTAACGAAAAAGATGGATCCTCCTCATCATGGTACTCTGAAGTACTCATGATATGCGATGATTGTATCTCTGTTTTTGTTTGGGAGATGAAGGGAGGAAAGTTGGATTGAGGTTTAGTAATGTGTTCACAAAGAACAAAGATACAAGATGTATGAAACTCAAACGAACAAAGAGAGTGCATACCTTGGGAGTTGTTATTAACTACCTGAGCTGTTGTAAGGGAATGGAAAAGAGGGCAAAAGATGGTGAGAAAGGAATGTAATGACAACCCATAGAAGCATGCAAGGGAACAGCTCAAGTCTAGAAAACACGACACATCAACAACACAGTGGTCAATCAAACAACACCAATCTCAAAGACCCAATAACAGAAAATATCAATCAAAAGTTCAAAACATAGATGCCAAAGTTCAAATGATGGATGCCTAAAGTTGTCTTGGGGGTGTTGAAAGGCTTGTCTTGGGACTTGGGGGCAACATAAGGAGGCGAGGCACGAGGAGGCAGAGAATGGACGAATCCACTTTAGTGATCGTCCAATCATCACCAAATCTGATCACCTCGTCTGATCAATTGTGGAAGAGCTTAGACCAAGTCGAGACTCTAAGAAAGTTGCCTGATTGTATAAAAAACGAGTCAAAGAGATGTATGAGTGTACTTTTTCAAAAGATACACAAGATGTGCACAAAAAGTATGAGAACAACGATACTCACTTTTACCAAACGAGCAAGTTACTATTCCCAAACTTTAGGGATCTCAGGCAGAGTAGAATTAGATGTCGTATATTGTCATCTATGCCGTGGGGGCTGCCATTTATATGTCCTACTTCGTTAGAGTTGGAGAGTTTTCGACTGGGACTAGTTGCTCCTCGTGTATCATCGAAAAAGAAAGCCTGATGTGTATTAGAAGAAGGTGTCAAGGTGTTAGTAAGTGTATTTTAGACATGAGTTGTTGATTGTTGATATCAGCATGAACTATATGAAAAAAAAGAAAACTCACCTACAATCTGCGCCTTGACAGTGTTTCCCATCTCACGGAGGTACTACTGCTCTGATTCTTCTCTACAATTCTTGATAAAGGTGGAGATATAGTACTGTCATCAATCCATACTAAGCAGCCTCCATGATCCACTCTTATCTAGCACCATGGATATATGTACAGAGCCTGCCTCAAGGCTAGGGGAATGGAAAGTTCACATTCTCTTTCATGAAGGGAGACGTGATCCAGCAGACTTGCCCAAAAATAACTCCTCAAGGCAACACTTGAGAAGATAGGAAGGCATGGTACTCCTCACTATTGGGTTCTGCCAAAGTACTACGATGATCAGGTAGTGGGGAGTTGAACTCTCACGAGGTATCACGAGGTAGCAAGGAAACTATATGGACCTCTCCTTAGCTGACTTGAGATGGAGCCTCGGGGGAGGAAGTACACTTTGTCCTCAACAGACTGGCCAAATCGTTCTCACGTTGGTAATCTTGAGCGTATTGACAGACGTGTCTCGGATCTGGACAAGGCGTGGGTTAATACCGGTCCAAGATCTGGACAAGGCATGGGGCACGAGCTAGATTCTCCAATGCCTTGTCCCCCATACCTAGAAGTAGGGTGATGAGTGGAGGTGAAATTAGTATCCCCTCCCTATCCTGCATTGGATGATGTTCTCCGCCATGATCCTCTTCCAACTTGGGGGAATGGGGGTGTTTCAATCTCAATCCCTCTATTCTCAACTCGTCCATGCTCTACTTGACTAGCACCTAGAACAACCACTCCCTTGGGATGGATTTACTTTGGGTGTCCTAGGATTCTTGAGGCAGGAGGGGATGTCTGTCACCACCAAATGTTGCGCATCTTGTTGGTTAAGGCAGTCCCTCAAGTATTAGAAGGATGACAATACCGTGATATAAACCGGGCAGTGGGAAGTTGATCTCTTCGGGAGGGATGAATATTGATGCGGCCTGATAATGTTGAGAGGATACGGAAACAAACATTAAAGTTATGAGATTTAATTTAGAACATAAGATGTGCACAAACATATCACGGCATAGAGCATAAAGACAATCAAGATAGACAGATACTCACCTAATTAACTTGGCATCTCCAAAAGGATGTATCCTTCTACTGGATGACAATCCCCTTCCTCACCCTCCCGCCCTCCCTTTCTCCTCTGCTACTAACGACGAGTAACTATCTTCTCCCCAAAGTACTACGAGTTGAATAGGCAGTGGGACGCTGATATCTCTCAGTGAGCATGGAAAGAAACTGACAAGACTTCTCCTCGGCTTGTGACTGAAATGGAGCCTCGGGGGAGTTGACGTCAGCCTGTAGAAGATCTTGCTGAGGCGTGGGTTAATACCGGTCTTAGATCTAGACAAGGCGTCAGGGTGATGAGTGGAGGTGGAATCCCCTCCCTGTGCCGAGTGATGATCTCCGCAAGGTCTTCTTCCAACTTGGTGGGGAATGGGGGGTATTTCAATTCATGTCTGCTCAATCCCTCGGTTCTCATCTCGAATCATTATGCTCTACTTGACGAGGGAGCACCGTAAGGAATTCTTGGTGACGGATCTTGTTGGTTAAGGAAGTCTCTTAAGTGTCCGAAGGATGACATTACCATGATAGGGAGGATGAATATTGATGCGGCCTGATAATGTTTAAAGTGGTTTAAAGGATACGGAAACAAACACAAAAGTTAATGAGATGCAATTTAGAACACAAGATATGCACAAACAAATCACGGCACAGAGCACAAAGACAAACAAGATATATAGATACTCACCATAATTAACTTGGCCTCTCCAAATGGATGTATCCTCTACT
>Ga0214481_100178_pt1 | contig 32375 bp, 32 predicted proteins | sample M1_20Mar14CPVII9_4_FD_165057 | JGI IMG/M metagenome (GOLD analysis project Ga0214481, IMG submission 165057) | Marine eukaryotic communities from Monterey Bay, California, United States - M1_20Mar14CPVII9sort6BwellG10 | ecosystem: Environmental > Aquatic > Marine > Unclassified | place: USA...
AAAGCTGGCACTATAAACATGGCGACCTCGTTTTGAAAGAAGTCCCAGAGTCGATCTTTCACAAATTTAGGATCGAACGCCACAACTATCGTCTTTATTTGGCTTTTAAAACTAGACAACTGATGCTGTACTTCCCATATTAGGTTCATTTCAAGAAGGTTTCTATGATCCTTTGACTGCAAAGCCAAGACGAATACCGCTTGAAATCGTAACGTTGGATTCATCTAGTTCAAGTGGGAGCACTTTGACATACTCTTCAGCCTATGCAGCTTTAGATGACGAAATGGCAGCAGAAGCGGGAAGGACCACAACAACAACAGCATACAGTGAGATTACCTCATCATCTAGTGCTCAAAGATCGTTCAGTTCTGCAACGTCACAAGCTTCAACAAACACCACTGCTGACACATCTTCTACTATCAACCCAGTACTATCCTTCAACATTCCCGCCGACCTTGTCTGTCTTAATCATCCAGACACACTATCGAATGGCGGTTCATCAGAATTCTTTGCTTTACCACGACGAGATGAGGAAAGAAATATCAAAAGAGCAAAGCTATTAGATGGTCAATATGCTCCTTTTGGCTACATAATATCAGGAGCAGATGTTTATTCGTCATTGAGACCAGGGGATGTTATAAAACAAACTGATGTCAGTGCCGTTGGCTTGAAAAACTTGGTAAAGATACGGAATAATGCACTTGAGAAAGAAGAAGGGCTTTCACCTCCCATTGTTGAGGAAGAGGAAGACAATACTACCGACGATAATACCTAACGATTGGATTTCAGCATTACAGGAAGTCTTAATTTAGTTTCCACATTGATATGAAACACAGCAAAAGTACACATAGCTCGCTGATGTGCTTTACTTCAGGTTCTTTTTAAACAGATTTCCCATTATTTTCTTAGTTACATCGCCGAACTGTCATAAAAGTATACATGTGAGTCGTTTGATTATACAAAAGTAAGCAGGTTTATACTCGATTCTATTCTCACCTCATAATCATCCTTTCCTGTGATGTTCTTTGCAAAGGTTTTGCTTATATCACCAAATTTGTAGTCAGATTTTCCAGTATAGTTCAGAACACCCTGAGATGTTCGCTTAGCCACTGTATATGATATGTGAATAAGAATGAGATGTACAGACATGTGCATAATATGATATGTGCATTAGAAAAACAAACACACTCAAGCAAATATAATACATGCATACTCAACAAATATAAATATTCTCACCCTCTTTGCTTAAGTCGCCAAATTCATACTTGTCCTTTCCACAGAAGGATGCTACTGATTCCTTTACTTTCTTATCAATCTCGATGCTTAGATCGCCGAACTGTCAGATGAAATAGTGTGTTATGTGAGTAGTTTGTAATGTGCGTGTGTTATTGAGTTATTTGCAATGTTTGACGAATAATTGATTGCATGCTCGCTCATACATTATATAATGCTTACCTCATACTCATCCTTTCCTGACAATTCACAAACTAACTCTTTAACTTTATCATCCAATACAACTGATAAATCACCCAACTGTGCATATAAAAGGTAGATATTGAAGTTAAAATATAATATGCATAAGATATGTTTTGTACAAAAGTAGATACTCATCACAATATAAACGAATTCTTACTTCATAATCATCCTTCTCTCTCATTTTTGCTACCTCATCTTTGACTCTTTGGTCAATTTCCTTAGAGAAGTCACCCACACTGTAGTCATCCTTGCCTGTATTGAATATATATATATATTAGAAGAAAGAACGGTAAATATAATATATGCGAACAGATATCTTACCTAAAAAGTCTCTCGAGTTCTTTTTGAGGTCTTCCACCACTGCTGTTGCAATTACCTCAGTTAATTCCATTGATAAACCACTCCATTCTTCGTTGGCAACTAGATTACCCAACTCTTTTTCTTCCTCAGCTGATAGTACAATTGCCTCGACAGTTTCAACATCGCTGGAATCTTCGGGTGAGCTGCTTACTTCTTCCTTTATTTCTGCTGCTCCCAATGATGATATTCTTAGGGTTGATAATGTGTGTGGCTGTTTATATGTTGATAGACTACGGACCGTCCGTAAAGCAGGAGAACATGGACTAAAGCCCAGAGTACTCGCACAGGCAGCCGCCGCTATTAGGAGCTTCATTATTAGTTGAAGAAGAGGAGAGATTGTGTGATGATATGAGTAGATAATAGAGGGGAAAAGAAAGGAGAAGTGGTTTGGCGATAGAACGATAACATCGGAGGATTGACCTTGAAAGATTATTGTTGCCTAAACCTACCATTGCCGACAGTATGTCAAGGAGAGCATTACAAATCAAATGACGATGAAAAGAACGGAGAACTATTTTGTTTTATTGACAGACAGGGGAAAATACAGCCCGATATGTTTCCTACTTGATACCTAATATCGCATATCCTATATGTAGTTCACTACATTCGACATTTACAGTATCTACACTTTATATATCAACTAAACTTGTTCATCAGTTCTGAAGTCCTAGTTCATTCTGTGAGAAGCATCGACGCCTAAGTGCTACTACTGGTGATCCCTCGCTGTGTGATCGGGAGAATTCAGGTGTATCAACCTCGCTTTCCGACAATGAGTTATCATCTCCACCTGAATCATCACTATGCACACTTTCATCATCATCAAGGTCATCATCATCAGAGTCTGAGGAGTCTGAATCGTCATGAACGGTGTTTGTGCTATTGGTATTACGCCTCCTCAAAGGGCTAAAGATTTCTCCTCGTAGACCTCTGTCGCGGAATGAACGTGCCTTAACCCAAATCTTCTTATACATATTGTGTATCCAGTGAGCGAACCTCAAAGCTCTAACAACGAGAGCACCCTTCATATTGCGCAAGAAGACTAAATATTTTGGCAGATACTTAATCACAAGTGATACCATTCGCCGTAGTGGTGTGCCCGTTTGCTTTGAAACCCTGCCAAATAGTTTAATGTGCCTTCCTCTGAGTACTCTAGATACACGAACACATGCCTTTGATCTGAAGAAAGTCTTTTGAAATATGTTCCGTCTTTTGATCCTCTGAACAACAGGTTGGACATAGATCCGCTCCCATGGTACCAATGACAGGATATCAATAATAAACCAAGTAGTCAAATACCGTGCCCATATCGATTTACCATCTCGTATCACTTCTCCTTTTCGTGTTTTATGTTCAGTAACAAAGTTGAGAAGTATATCAAGTGTAAACCATATCTCTGTCAATATTATGAGCGGACTTTGATCAAATTCACGATCACGAATACGAACATGTGTTCGGTATGCACCAAGTATAGCCCAAAGCATAGTTAATACATCCCAAGCAATTTTATATGGATGATCAGATGGTATTACAATCCACCATGATCGTGGAGGTTCCTTCATCCTTGCTAGACGGCGTTGTCTGCGACGTTCCTTGCGTTCTTTTAACTTTTGTTGTGTACTTCGAACTAATTTCACTGCATGTTGTGAACTTTTTTGGACTCTAGTTTTGACTGGTGTGATTACAAATGTACTTGCTTTTCTAACAACTCTTTGTAACCTACCAGGCGTCATGGTGCCGTTGTTGGGTGATTCTCGTTGTTTCATTAATAATTTGACTTCTTTTGCCAAGTTGGCACCCGTGACATTGGTGATTGTATGACTATTTGCAACTGCCTGTTGTTGTTGTTGTTGTTGTTTGACTCTATTGTTGTCAATTATTTGTCTATCGTCATTATTATTGATTGAATGGGTATTATCACCAACAGAACGCCTCCTAAGGCCGACCTGGTCATCCCACGATGTATTTAATGGAGTTGTATAACTTTTATGTAATGATGCTTTGGGTGTTACTGTCGAATTATGTTGTTGCAAGTCTTTCTGTTGACCTCTATGATTGGTATGTTCAAAAGATTCATCCCAACTCAGTCTCTTCTTGCCTTCTATATCAACATCACTATTGCTATCAATATCCAACTCATTCCCATCAGGACCAGATTGCAATGCACCCCATATATCTTCCATCGAAGGACGTTTCATCATTGGAAATAATGCACCATCTGATGCCACTTTTCGTATACTTGGTAATATATTATCTGCTGCCGCCGCACTATTTCTGGATTGATGTAATCGGGGTGAAGATTTACTCACTCTGCTACTCTTTTCTATACTATGATTGCTATCCTTTTCAGGGGAAATGTCTAATTCTTCAATGGGTGGTATGATCGGTACAGACAATATCGTATTCCAGCTATCACTAGCACCCGTGATAATGTTATTATCAGCATACTTTCCATCTATATTATTATTATCATCGTCATCATCATTTCGTATCCGTGACGAACACGGTGTATTGTTATAACTCTTTCTACTACTACAAACTGATACATCAGGTGTTGGAAATGGATCTAACCATATCTTTTTTAGATTATTACATACCGTTTGTATTGGTGATCTATCGGGTGGTTGGGGACTGTGGAGAGGTGATGTGTCGTAATAACTAAATGGGGGTGGTGTATATAGACCCTCTGAGATTGAACTTGTGCTTTGTAATTTAGATGGCTGATTTGTATCAAATTGTGGTATAGTTCTGAGTGGAGATGGCTGTGAATGTGTTGTGCTATTGTTTTTATTCTCATGTATCCTTCTGTGTTGAGGTACATTTGCACTCATATTGGAACTGCTGTTGGATGATTGCATTGATAGTGAAGGAAATGGATCTTTGAATTGCATATGTGTCAAACTATCACTGCTGCTTCTTCTTCTATTAATTGTTTTATCATGCATATCATTCTCATCTGCGTCTGCGTCTACAACATTTTCAGACTGTTCGCTATTTGATAGTTGTTCGTTTATAGGCATATTATTCTTTACATCCCCAACTCTTGCTGCCACTAACTCTGTAGGTGCTAAATCTTTTTCGGTTAATGAACATCTTTGTCCATCAATAACTTCTCTATCTTCATTGTTCTTTGGTTGGGCTGATGCCGTTATAATTTTGTCATCATCCATCTGCTCCTCACTTTGAGTAAGCTGTAAGGATGGTATTATAGCCGCAGTAGAAGACGATCCCCCAGATGAAATATTAGGAGAAGATATAGTACCTTTTGCGGCGGTATTATTGTTGGTTTCTTGGTATGGTGCCATTATTATTCTTCAAATTCTCAGAACGAGAATTATTATCGAAATGTATATTGTAGTAACTTCACAACCAGCCACAAGCCGGTACCCTCTCTCTCTCTCTCTAGATAAAATTAATAATATCTATATCCCTCTGTCGAATGTCTATTTGTACTACCAACTTCATTACATAAGTAGCCGCATACGACTTACTACCAACCCTATCATCTGCGTCAACTCAATCATCAACATAAAGTAGAAATTGTGTAGGTTATAAAATGGACCTTTATCTCCAAATACGGGTTCATAACGATGGGTTTATTACTAATTAGGTACCCCACTGTGGTCTCTAATAAGCTTCCGCTAATACCTATGCTGTATCGTAACTTATCTATCGAGAACAGCTGGTAATAGAGAAATGGGGGGGCTATCATATGCAATAGAAGTGCGTAAAGGTGAGTGTAGTGTGCAGCTATCTTTTGTGCAGATAGCGATTTTATTTGGTCTTTAGACACAGACCAAACAAAAACTCTGGGATGCACCTAAATCTTGTCAATAAATCTTTGTGTCTTGAAGTTTTGATTGGTACCTATTACATATTTGAATAAGAATATAGTATGAATTATTGCAAACGGTTTGTTTCTGTGTATAGTATTGATGATATGTTAGGTTTTGTATTCATTGTGGAGGATTTGCTTTGCATTGTTCATTTGCTTAATGTCCTGTTGTAACAATGACTAATGCATGCATACTGCATATTTGCTTTAACAACATAATCAATTAGATATAAGTAACTGATACATTCACATAGTAAAATAATATGGATACGCCAACAAACAAAACAAATACTCCTCCACCGCCACCACCGCCATCATCATCACAAACAGGCAGTAGACCACAAAATCTTAGAAGAGGTAGCTCAACAGATCAATCTCAAGGGAGTAATAGTAGTGGTAATAATAGAAGACGTACTAATACATCTGGTAGCAGTGGTAGTAGTAGTAGAAAGTATGAATTTGGACAACTAAGTAGACAGATATCATACAAAGTCAAGGAGGGGGTTACAAATTATACTAATAAACAGGATTATACGTTTGGAGACATCTCAAAGACTGTTGGAAAGACAGTGTTTGAACATTTATCTTCAGGAGAGCTTAAATCAAGTGATCAGGTTTGTTGTTGTTTAGACATGTGATATTGATTATTCGCTTGTCTAAACTTTGACATATGCTATTCTTTTATTTTAGTATGAACAGTTGCAATCTTCAGACATTCCTCAACCCGAGAGGATTGGTACCGATACACGATTGCTCTTGGCATCTTTAGAAAAGGAAGCCGTTGAAGACGAGGCAGAAGCAGTAAGATTATTTAGTGTTTCTTATGCATGTTTGTAATCTTTTTCAATAAAACTCATAACAACTGAACTTGATCTCTCTTAGACTTTGCTTGATGTACTAGAACGGCGTCAAGTTACATTTGCCAATCAAGACTTGGTAGCTCCACCAACAGTATCAGGTCGGCATCGCCGTGTTCGATCTCGGGCTATTAGTGAAATACCAAATATATCAATGAACCTCGACGAGAAGAGTACAATCATGCAACAACAATCTCAACCTCCTACTAGTAGACCAACATTATCTCACAATCGCGTCATATCCTATGGATCAAGGAGAAACTTACTCAAGAGGTCTCCGCCTTCTTTGAGAAAAAGTAGCAGAGCGGTTACTATAGATTGGACTGGAAGTGCAGAGGAGGAAGAGCAAGATAATGGCATACTGAACAAAGCATCAAGTCGGGATAGTGAAGGAGAGAATCGACCTAGAGTGTCATCTCTTCCTACCAATAGCTACTCGACACGCAGTAATAGACATCATCGGGGTAACTCTGCCTATACATTCTCACGTGGTATATCAGAATCCTCCCAAACATCTAGTTTGGTATCTTCTGGGCTAACAACACCTGGAGAAAGAGCCCGACATGTAGCACTCACAATGAAGAACTTGGCCGCGAGTAATAATGTAGATGATTCCAACCCATCAATTGGAGAGGGAAATCTCCCTGATTTACTTGAAGTGATTGAACAACAACGGGAAAATGATGAGCTATCTACTGGTAGTCAACAAAGGAGCATTAGAAGTGGTGGTAAGAGTAAAGGCAGTCGAGTGAGTTTCGACAAATCACATGGTGGATCAGCGAGTAACTTCTCTGGTAGTGGCCGAGCACAGAAACCATTTGGAGGCGTAACATTATCATCAACCCCCTTTAGTAACAATGGGTTTATGTCAAATGTAGATCATCTCTTTGAAGTAGCTGAGCGTGTGCATGAATTAGCACAAATTGAGGAGGAGGAACAAGAAGAAGTAGATATAGAGGATGTCACCAACTCTGCGACTTTAGCGAAAGAGAATGCCAACTTCTTGTCTCAAGTCGCTGCCTCTCACCCTGAAGTATCAACATTCCCTGAAGACATGGATCAATCAACTGATTTTTATTCTGATGCAGTCGATGAAGAAACACCAATGTTAGAAAAAAGAGGCCGACGGTTCACTGCTATTCCTAGCAGAAGAAAGACGACTATCTTTACCTCCATCACAAAACAACTCAATCCTTCCAGTAGATTTTATAAACTACAGCTGTGGTGGTCTAGTTTTAAAAGCCAAATAAAGACGATAGTTGTGGCGTTCGATCCTAAATTTGTGAAAGATCGACTCTGGGACTTCTTTCAAAACGAGGTCGCCATGTTTATAGTGCCAGCTTTGGCTGTATCAGCCTTCTTCTTCTATAACATGAACAACCCTATTCTATTCAAAACAAACGGTAAGTCTATATTGAGATTTAAGGATGTTGATTATTTTGCTTCCACTCATAAAGTGTTCTTTCTTGTCTTGCAGCAAGCGTATCGTGGTGGATATTATTTGGGTTAAGACACTATATAACTCTTCAGTTGGCATATGCTATGCAGTATCTTTTGGTTGATGTTCTTGCCTTACGAAGTCTAGTCAGCATCCAACTCTTCGGGCCTTTGGCTACACTGGTATGTGCACGTCTTGTGTATCATATGATAGATTATTGTATGCATGTGTATTAATCATATATGCTCACATCTTATGTCAATCTATATTCATCACGAAAGTACACCATCAATGCGAAAGGTTGGCCCTTCATTTTAACTTCCTGGGGTATACTCAACTTCCTTTTAATCCAAGAGAATAATGACACAAATAAGTTCTTCTCACATTGGCTACATTTTACAGGATGGGACATGTTCAGCTCTCAGAATGCCAGTGGAAGTAGTGAGTGTTTGTATCTATTTGTTTGCTTTTCCCCAACTCAACTTCTCAATCTTCTCTCGATATAGTCGTCAGTTCTGCAACCTATCGTGAGGTACTCGTTAGTATGATAATAGCAGGGGTAGCTACGAGTATCAAGAGGACAGTGCTTGCCATGTACCTCGGAAAGAGAGTTTATTCTCATTACAAGCCAAAGATGGAGGTTGTAATGGAGAGTATGATTCTACTGACAGAAGTTGCTGAGATGGCGAATGCCATTGGTGATTTTGAGTTCGAGACGGTCGATAATACAAAAGGAACAACACCTGGCAAAGTATCTAATACTCCAGCGATGCTACAAGACAAAATACGCGAATCGACAATGTTGGACGTAGCGAAGAAAAAAGATACATCTACAGCTAACATAGACTTTGACGATGACGAAGATATTGTCGAGGAGCCAAGTATAGATAATATTGACGATACAACATCTACTTGGAATAAAAGATTTGCAGATGAAAACAACTCATTTGATGAGAATGATGATGATGAACAGATGGATAAAGTACCAAGTCAAGAAAGTTTAGATAAAGTACTACCACCAAGAAGTCATGATCGGGTTAGTACCGAGCAATATATCAATACCGAAGAGATGGAGATGCCTGTCGAGGGCCCACCTGTATCATCTATTCAAGAACCTGTTCGAGGTTTACTTCATGATGTTTCGACTACTACTAGAATCCGCAATCTATTGGATGAATGGGAGGAGCCAGTCAACAAAGCAGATCGAGTTGCAGACCCTACTATTCACGAGATCTTACAGTTTCGTAAGGCTTTAGGGTTTCTCGACGACACCCATCCCTTCGGGTCGTCATATGGGCCGGGGAATACTCGAGAGGAGAATATTAAGTCCGCCAAGAACCTTTATCGAAAGCTATTGCAATTAGAACCTGGCAGTCCCACTGTACACTTTGATGTCATAGGCGTGCTAGCATACAACATTGACGGGACTTTCGACTCGGCAAAAGCCAAAGCCTTGGTCAAGTTATTTCGACCTAGTCGTTATGACACTGTTTCATTGCTGCATTTTGTTCAATGTGAGTATATGGTTGGTGTTGATATTGATATTACATATCGTTTGTACTCGCTTACCAATATTAATATTCCAACATGCTAGCGTGTGATGCTGTTTACAAAAAGATACGATATCTACGAGCTGGCGTAGGGAATGCCACCCTGATTGATAGTGTATTGGAGAATATCTTCAACTCCGTTTTTGGCTTTGCTCTAGTGCTAACACTCATGAGCATTTTACAACTGAACCCATGGACGCTGCTAGTTTCAATGTCAACAGTTTTGGTATCGTTTGCTTTCGCGCTCGGGCCGTCTGCGGCAAAGTTAATTGAGGGGATGATAATGATTGCTTTTAGACGACCCTTCGATCTGGGAGATAGGATATCCATTGTTGATTGCATCGGAGCCCCGGATAATAGTGACGACCCTGGATACCATGACACTTGGATTGTTGAAGATTGCAACTTGTTTACCACCACTATCCGTCTTAGTCGAACAAATGAAGTGTCTACGGTGAACAACGGAAACATAGCAAACACAAGAATAGTCAACCATGGGCGTTCAATGAGAGCCTTAGTGAATATACACCTCGATATGAAGCTTAATGTCACTCACGAGCAAGTGCAAATTGTCAAATCAACCATTCAACAGTACATTCGAGACTCCCCTCGTGTTTGGGTAAGCCTTATCAACTTTCGTATCTCAAACGTGGATGTAGCCAATGATAGGGTAGTCTATTCTGTTAGGGTACAACACGTTAAATCATGGCAGGATCTATTACCCATCCTGCAAGCAAAGGGAGAGCTTGAGAAATTTGCTACAGAAATAATGATGAGACTTGGTATTCACTTTGAGCACTTTTATGACACAAGCCATGTTTATGTTAAGGAACTTCCAGAACAAGCAGAGCTACTTTCTCCTGGGGTTCTACCAAACAACGAAGGAGGAGAGAAGGCTCCCTTATAGAATATATGATGACTTGCGTGTATCATGTATGTAACAATGTACTTAAACTTAGCTTGTTGTTTGTATTCATCTCTCATTTCTTTTACTAGTCAACTAATATACAAAATCTTCCATCCAATACAATGTGCACATATATTCTCAGCCAGCCTATCAAACTTGACAACATTCCCATACGTTACAATCGGTTGTTTCATAGCACTTTTTTCCCTCCCTAGCTGGCTCTTCTTCTTTGACTTCATCTTTTTGTGGAATTGCAAACTCATTTTCCGTGCATTGCTCGGTGGGGGCATTGTCATCATTGGCCAGTTTATTCCTTCTCTTCTTATAGAGCACTGCAACAAGCAAAACCGCCATAACTCCTCCAATGCATGTTCCAAGAATACCCATATTCTGTGATGCCCATGACGAATCACTGTTATCATCATAACTACCTCCTACTGCTAATGCCAAATCAGATGAACGATAAGTATATGTTTCACGATCTCCAAGATAGAATACTTCATGTATAGATGAGTCACCAATCAGATCATTTTTACTCATTGCGGTTTCAACAGATGACATGATTTGATCATTAATACTAGCCTCGTCTGATTCGATATCATCCGATGGTGTATAGTATGCTGATATGTATCCAGTAACAGGTATACAGATTATATTTGGATTTGGAGTAAGAAGTCCCGACTCCAAGCCAGATACAGAATCGGGTACTTTACATTCTGAGTTAGGAGTAACTTTATCCGACGGTGCAGAGCTGAGTTCATTAACAGTAGTAGATGTTGTAGTACCAAGAAGTCTTCTATCACAACTACTTGAGAATACCTCACGTCCAACACTTCTCATTACTCTATTCTGTATCGAAGCTATTGCACTGTCAACGTTGCTATCTTTTGCAATGAACAGATCATAATCATATTGAACTATGACCTTTCCTTCAGCACTACTCGGTCCGCTCCAGTCCAGAAACATACCCTCACAATTGAATATTTGAAAAGAAGCTGTATCAACTAACTCGGCATTATCATTTGAATGGGTGACAACTGAGAGAGATGATGTAGTGTCATCGTCAGTATCTTCATCTTGCAAATCTCGATGCTGAGTTGTAGTGGGTGAAGCACTAACATTGTTGACGAGTAGATATAGATATGGCATAAGCTTAATAAGTTGCTTGATCATAGTTGGTGATTGTTTCATAGGTTAAGATATGTATGTAGATACTATGATACAATTGATAGCAGGTCGGAGTCTTGTGTCTAAGTAGATAAGAAGAGGTTCTTTATTCTTTAGGTTAACTCAAATTGGTTGGGGAAGAGCAATAGTACTATGAGTCGACTGATTGTAATATATGATTTGTGTATGTGATGCAAGCCATCGAATTATCATATATCTACTCCAGCCAATTTTTAGTGTCGCATCAATGTCATTTGTCATCCATTTTCTCGTAAAATTAAATTTTTAGTGCCAAAGTCGTGAGTAGACGTTAGTAAAGTAGTTCGGTTGTGTTAAGTAGTTCTTGAGATAATAACGCTATCAACTTAACACTATCAGCTTCACAGTCGAGCATTAGGGCGTACCAACATCATACATACACTCAATCAATCACTGATAATCATAAGGTATCAAATGTGCAAATTATCAATACTAGCTTTGGGCGCTGATCTATACTACTCTGCCTTCAAACACTTTGAAACTCTAACAATAATAATACAATATGGACAACAAGTTTTACCGCCTGGGAGTAATAGTATATTACGTATTTTAATGGACATGACAGCCTATTTTATTGCATTAATGACATTGGTATTAACATTTTCATTTAGAGGGAGAGTAAATCGTCATATAGCAGGACGAATAGTATTGCCAGTATTAACAGTCAAATTTATGCTTGAGATACAACAACTGCAGCAACAGAGGCAGCAAGGTGAACATGGAAAGATTGAGCTTAGCAATATGGAGACAATAATGTTTCTAAAAAGTGTACTACTTATAACAATAACTGCCAAACTTGCATTTGGAAGTGATAAGTCAAAGGTGGAGGCTAATGAATGGTTGCCTAAGAGTAGTATCAGCGAGCCCGATGACTCTGCATCAGAGTTTCATGTTCATAAGAATGAAGAAACATCACAACCAGAGGTCAGTGGTAAGGAGAAGACAAGTACAAAGAAGAGTCGCAATAAGAAGAGGAAATGAAAGTATGTACATGTGCACAGACCATAGGTGTTGCACACAAAGTATAAGAAGTATGTATAGATATAGTAACAATGAAGTAGATAGAGAGTAACTTTAATTAATAAATGATCTTAGGTATACCTCTTAAATAATTAATACAACTTGAACTTGTACATACATAAAATAAATAAAGATTCTTATTTTGCTTACTCTATCAATATTTTCCATTGCACTATTACTACACTTATTATCTACTGCCAGCAAATCTCTCACCTTCTTACGACTGAGTATTTTATCAGCCTGACTTTTTGTTGGGGAGGTTTGAACTTTTAAGTAAATAGTACAGGCTGTTTTTGAATTTATGTTTGCGTAGACATCTGACCTCATACGCCACCGCAAACACATATCACATTATAAATAATCAAAAGAAGGTACATATGATTGTTTCTTTGAATATCAGGGCGGATTTTATGAAATCCTGTTTGTTGTTGTAGCATTAAAATACAGCCTCCGAAGAGACTATGCTATTAATACATAATATTTGTACTAAATATCATCATCCTACCACTGCAATTATTATGTAGTTTAGGCGGAGGAGAACTTGGTAACGGCCTTGGTACCCTCAGATACAGCGTGCTTGGCAAGTTCACCAGGAAGCATAAGACGAACGGCAGTCTGAATCTCACGGGATGAAAGAGTAGCCTTCTTGTTGTAGGTGGCAAGCTTGCCAGCCTCTCCGGCGATACGTCCGAAGATATCGTTGATGAAGGAGTTCATGATGGACATACCCTTCTTACTGATACCAGTATCGGGGTGGACCTGCTTAAGGACCTTGTAGATGTAGGTGGAGTAAGATTCGACGCGCTTCTTGCTGCGCTTCTTCTTGTCACCGGCGGGAGCCTTCTTGGCAGCCTTGGAAGGAGCCTCCTTCTTGGATGGTGTTTTAGCCATGAGCGCTTAGACTTTCAGTCAAAAATTTGTCAGGATACCGACCAAATTTCGCCAGCAGGTCACCAAAATTGCAATACAATGGCCTCCAATATTTGCTGGCCTAAAATTGTGAGAACAAAGTTGGACAAAGCCTATATATACCAAAATTAGCTGCTGAATCGATTGGTGATATCCATTTGCAATAAAAATGTACGTAGGAACAAGTATTATTGCAATAAAGTTACTGTTGTGGGACCACCAATATGTGAAATTGCAACTTCACTATTGCAATGATCAGCCTCCACATATTTACTCTACATATATATTTAAGCCATATTGCACTGTATAGATCGTTGTCTATTATAGTTATATCTAATTGCAGTGGCAAAAACTTTTCATTTTGAAAGGTATTTTATGTCAAATGATAACCTTAGATACCTTTAGAAGTCAAAATTCACTTCTAGCTTAGCGAAATTTGAACGGTATCCTGGACAATTTTCACATAGAGGTATCCCCCAAAGTCTAAGCGCTCATGATGGTATAAGTTTGTTTGTGTTGTTGTTGATGAAGAATCGATGAATCGATTTACTATGAGCTTTGTGAGTTGTAAGTTGTTTTGAGATTTCAGCCGCGCCAGTTTCTGACGGCCTCCTTTCGACTCGAATTTTGGGCGCGCAGGTCGCTATTGCAGTATCTTTGCGTGATAAACATTTGTAGTATACGTAGAAATACGCTACCACATTATATTTTCAATAGACAGCCTCTTTTCATTCACACAAAAAGAGCAACATCACAAACACAACTCATAAAATCGATTCATTGATTCAATCAACTACTTTTAACTACTAATTACTAATCACCATGTCTGGAAAAGGAAAAGGAGGCCGCGGCGAGAAGAAGAGTACTACCTCTTCTGCCAAGGCTGGACTTCAGTTCCCCGTTGGTCGTATCGGTCGTTACCTCCGTCAAGGAAAGTATGCCACTCGTATGGGTGCTGGTGCCCCCGTCTACCTTGCTGCCGTCCTTGAGTCTTGAGTACCTATGTGCTGAGATCTTGGAACTTGCCGGTAATGCCGCTCGTGACAACAAGAAGGCTCGTATCGTACCCCGTCATATCACCCTTGCTGTTAAGAACGATGAGGAATTGAACAAGTTGCTTGGAGGTGTTACCATCGCTTCTGGTGGTGTCCTTCCCAACATCCACGCTGTTCTTCTTCCAAAGAAGTCTGGCAAATAAGCAGCAAGCTAAAATCTTCATATACACAAGTACTACATATGTTGTCTTTGCATCGTCTCTATTTTATGTGGAGGCTGTTTTGATGCAACTCAAAACTCATATTCACACACACACAAAAACAGGATTTTCTAAAATCCACCCTATCACACAAAGTCTCTTACATCTGAATTATATTATATGTTATTACTGGTATACCTCTATCTATGTTATTTTGATGCTCTTTTGAAGTAATAATGCAATGCAGAATAGATTTGGATGAGAGATAGTGAGAGTTGTTTCAAGTCCATACATAGGTATCTTCTATGTAGGTACATAGCACAATCACTAATCTAAACTTTCATGATAACAGACTAGTTGATACCGAAACAACTACATATGGACGTCTAAAGTGTTTAGATATCTACTTACTAGTACGTGGAGAATCGATCCATCTAGTTCACTCTAAACAACACATCGTAATCCACTTGCATTGATAGGTTGGTATCCTTTATCTTTATGACATCAATATATTTATGCTGAATATAGAATGAACCCGTATCAACCAGCCATAGAACAGGTCGTTGAGAGATAGATATCATGTTATACTTTCAGGAGGGCAGTAATAGTAATAAGGCCGTCGGTCGTCGGCTACTTAGGTAGAATACTAATCTTCGGTGCTATATAAGCATGCCCGCGTTGGCAGGTGCAGTTTACCTGGTGTTGACTGTAAATATCCAGTAACATGCCTTTGTATATTGTGTGTGGTGTTTTTGACATAGTCCTTTTTTCCGTGCAAAACTATTGCAACCAGGATATCTGCAACAGGATTTATACTTCTTTGCACCATGACGCACACAATACTTTGTACCTCCTCTTCTTAAGGATGTACATCCTTCAAAAATACATGGTTTCTTTCTTTTGTATACATGTTTCTTTTTTATTGAGTTTGTTGTACTGATGATTAATGTATCGTTATTTTTATTATCCAGCCTTTTGTTTTTATCACTGCAAATATTACTATTGTTGGTGTTTTGTTGCAATTCTATGGCCTCACATAGCAAGCAGAGATTGTTGTTATACAATTCTGATGCTGCCAAACCCTCATTTACATTATTCCTCATCATCATTTGAATATATGCCAAGCTGTCCATTGTTGATCGAATAGCCCTATCTGTAATTAGGGGCTTTTGTCAAAATTTTAGTCCTGATCTTGTTCTGATCTTACCATAAGCCCTATTTTCATTTCTTGCCTTAGTCTTATACTAGCCTAATTTGGTCTTGCCTTGGTCCTATAGCCCTATATTTGAGCGGCAGTTGGTGGCCATGGGAATAAAGTAACAGACCTGTTAGACCATACTAGCTCTTGGCAAGCTAAGGGGAGCGATGACAACCTACTTGAGAGTTTCTTTGACTCTGCTGAAGCAGGGAAAGATCTTCTCGAATTCGAGACATTTGACACTGTGGAGTAATTGGAGAGGAAGTGTGGGAGATCATTTTCTGGTTGTAGTCCTGGGTTGATGGGTGTTGTAGTACTGGCGTCGACGAGAAAAACTAGAGTAGTTGTACTACAGCACCGGTTGTATTGCCTCATCCTCTGTAGTTAAATTTAAAATTTTGGTGTTTTACTATTTTGGCGATAAACTGTAATTTTTATTCTTAATCGGCCACACACGGATGGAACACAGCAAAAAGTGTCTGGAGTTACCTAGGCTAGGTAAACTGAAAAGTGTCTGGAGTTACCTAGGCTAGGTAAACTGATTCATATCAGACACAGCGTAGCTGGCGTCTCTTCCCCAATATTGAGAGGCCGTCTGTCCACATTTTATTCTTGCAACGGGGATACCCATAGTGGGATAGCAATCCCAGAAAATGAGAACACTGATGTCAAATTTGGATACAGTAGCTGTACATAAGCTGATTCGCAGTACGCTCGCTGTGTCTGCACAATAAAAAGCTAGTCATTGCTCTTAGGATACCAACAGCATTCAAATAACCTTCATTCTTCATGTAGATAATAGCTACTTTTGGCTTTTGGTATGCTCTACTACCGCCGATACTAGGAATTCGACCACAAACAATCAATACACGCACTATCAGAGAGCTATAGTGAAGGATAGTGTGCTTGGAATTGTACAGAACGGACGTGTAGGTGGGTAGATAAGTGCATTTAGGCAAATTAATTAGAGTGTAGCATCAAGAGATGAAGCTGCACTAGTATAAACTGATTAAGTGGAGGAATAGACCATATAACTGACCAAGGATATCTCTGATAACCACGGGTACATATCGTCATATCATCATGTCGTCTAAGAATGCTCTAGATATTCTCATGAAGAGCAGCAATAAAAAGAAGAAGAGACCAGTAACATCAGTATTCTTTGATTGTCCTCTTGGATGTGGTGCTAAAGTAACAGAACAAGATGTGAATATCCATTTAGATAACTGTATTGGAAAGCATAGTACTGATAATAGCACCACAAACTATCATACAAAGCAAACGTTGGAGAGTACAAATACAACCAAACGTACAAAAATAAATGATGCACCTAATAATGCATTTTCTCACATGATGAAGCAATCGGCGTCAGTATTTAAGAAGAACAATATAATACGACATAGATTTTATCTTCATAATGTTGAGGGGCTTGTTACTTGGACTACAAATTATGATGAAGATACAAACATCATAGATAAAGAAAGTTGGTCTGCTACTTCAGTGGTGAGAAAAGTTAAGACTCTTGAGTTGGACAATAAGAAAACTAGTGACAAATCTATTGTTGATGATAGGGAGCTGGAGCTAACAATAAGTTCTTCTGTTCCATGTCTACAAGGGGACAAACCAAAGCTTGTTTGTAAACACTCTAGACTTTCTGTACGTGCCTTTGCAGTGGATCATATGCAATAATATTACCATGCAGTCTAACATCTTATCTTCTATTCAATTCCAGTTATCGCATCTAAAGAGTTGTTTGCAGAAGTGTATAAGACGTCGACAACCCCTACCTGCTGTGAGAGTAGCAATGGAGTTATTTGATAAGTCATATGCAGATTTGATTCGGAGACTGCCAATCATAGTATTGGAAGACAGTTTTCTTCATCCCGACTTTGGCTTACTTGTTTGGTTAATGGTTGCAGAATCCAAGGTATGATCATATGTGTAGTATTGTTGGTCATTTATATCTATTTAAACATATCATGTGTATCCAATATCTCATTTCATACATCATTAGGGATACTATCCGTGTTACAAATTGCTAAACCGAGTCTTTCAAATTGTATTCGAAATGGCATCATGCGCAAGAAAAGACAAATGCGATGATGATGAAAGTATCACACGACAATCTGATGTAAAACTGCCGGTATCTCTATCATTGAAGATTCCAACGGATGAACTATTTCCTGACACAAAACCATCTACAACACATATCAAGTCTTGTGAAGTGATTATAAGATCAATGTTACTTCGTGTTACCTATGGAGGTATGAAGTGTGATGCAGATATGCTTCATTCATATGCTATAACATGGTTGAGACGTTACCAATCAGTCAGTGTACCCATTTCACTTGAAAGAAGTTTATCTACAGTAGAATCAACATTACAATCCATCTCTTGGTGGGATGTACCACAATTACTTCATTCAAAGGCTCGTGTACAGAGTGAAGAGCTTATCATATCAAAGCTAATTTGTTCTAATGGAATACCGAAACTAACTGCAATGGATGTGTGTTCTGCTGGGATTGATTTTCATTGTTCCAACGTTGTTGAACATTTGTTATCACAACGGGAGCTTTACATTGCTCTTAAAGAAAGATTAGCAAAACTGAAGTCTATTCAAGTTGTTGCAGATAGAGAATGGATATCGGATCAGCTGAAGAGTATGATATGGAACTTTAGCTCAGGGGTAAACCATAGACGCTTGTTATTAGAGAGTCGGAGCAGCAATAAAGTGAATGATACTGAAATGAAAGCTATTTGGAATGAAGTAGTAAAGCAACCTTTTGATATCTATACAAAGAAGTTTGTGAGGGGTCGATTATCAGCTTTTTGAGTTGCAGTAGTTCTTAAGTTAGCTAGCTTCGCTACTTTCTTGCGATTGTAAATTGATAGAGACGCTCATCTGGGAAAAAGTCTTTTGGGTTTGCTCTGTACACTGGATCGACAAAGTAACTCTCAAATCGGACCCCGACATTGCCATCGGCAACTCGCTCCCATACCGCTACTAGAGTTGGACCAACGAAATCTGGAAGATGCGCGTTTCGTAGTTTATGAAGACGAAAGAGAAGTGATTGCAACATATGTTAGTACATGCGGCTTGCAAAGGCAATCACATAAGGCAAACTAAGTTCAAATGAAGTATTCGAATGGCCGAGTCTTCATATTGAACACACCATAACACACAAACAAAACAACACAAACTCGGACTTTCCAGGAGCGAATCTGGATCCCTCGCCAGTAATTTGCAATGCTCCACCCAGTGTTGATGGGTCAAATATGCTCACTAAGCAATCTACCGATCCACCTGATTTGATTTCATCATCATCTAGTGAATCAAATAGATTCAAACCAGTTCTTACTTCGTCTTTTTCATCGCCCAAACAATACTTTGTACAAAAGTTTGTAGCTTGGAATAGATTCAAAATCTCAATCTGTACTGGCACAGTATCAGTCAAGGTTAGTTCTTTTTTGTTTTGTAATAAGTCTATTGAATCTTTGGATATCAATTGCTTATTAATTATCTCATCTAACAATTTCCTACCAATATTTCTAATGAAGACATCTCTTTTTGTAAAGTCTAGACTTATGGCACCAGCTGCAATTCGCCACAACGAATAGCACGATAGATCAAAAAAATACTCATCACTAACCGATTCGGTTTTGTAAGGGTGAGATACTTTGAATGCAGATTGTACCTTTGACCTTACAGCTTTTGTTTGTTCTGCAATAGTATCAATTGGTATGTTACTAATCTTTGCCAATTCCTGTATTGCTATACAAGATTGTAGTTCATCATCAAGAAGTAATGATAATAATGGTTCTTTGATTGTTCGTGGTGGATGTGGTTTAGGTCCATTCGACACGGGTAGATTACCCTCTTTGTTATTTCCCATAAATAGATCTCTCATATAATATTCCAAGTCATACTCGGCAGCGCCCTTTGCAGCATATGCTGGTGATGAACCTACCAATATAGTAGTAGATGTAGTTAACATTGATGAAAGGAATATTCTTCGTCGATTGTTGTTAGTATCATCATTATCTTCTCTGTATAATGAAAGGTGTATCTTATTCATACCATCACCACCGCCATCATTAAGACCAAACGATACAACACCATCAATAATAAAGGTATAGAGTAACAATGTTAATAGTAGTATGGACATCATTAGCCAACATTGAAATCACTATCGTACTGTCGACTGTATCGTGTACGATATGTCAACGAGAGAGTAACAGTAAGCAATAAAGTCGGTATCCTTTATAACAGTATCACAGCTTATAGAATACGATATAATAATACATATATATAGTTGAGATATAACAGGGGGTAATGTCTCATTGTATGCAATTAAGCTAGATATTGCTGGCCGATAAATGGGCTTTATTTTGGATGCTATGGTCCTGTGAGACTCCGTGACTTCAGCTCAATTTGAATATTACAACTTGACAACAAGCAAGTAAGATTAAGATTGTTTTCTTGTTGCAATAAACCACAATGTGTTGGTCAATGAATTGCCATCTCCTCCTTGAGACTTGAAAACAGACTTGGGAATTAGTGATGCCATTTCTAGAGCAGCGTCTATATGGCCAGTCTCGGCTAGTAGAGCGGCTGTCACAATTGACCAACCATTAGCGTCGCAAAAGTTCTCATTCTTGTTGGCCTTTTCGCATGCCTTTTTATATACTGGTAGTACTTTCGTCACCCACTCGATGTTGTCTCGTTGTTCGGCCACAGCCGTAAGTGGTATTAGTTGTATCCCGTAACTTACAACCTCCTCGTTAGAAAACCACGTCTGGAATGAAGCCATTGTATCATAGAGCATTCCCACTGCGGGTTTGTTGTACTTTGTAGGGTATGTGCTGTAATGGCTTTCAATCGTTGTGGTGTTGGGCATCATATTCATATCCAAGTTTGTGGTGTTGTCTATTCCAAAAGAACCCTTTTCGTCGGGGTTTGCTCCATAGACATGCCAATATCTATCGGCAGCTGAGAGCTCCAGCCTTGTAAGTAATTCTCCCACATTCCGCACGGTTCTTGCCGTCTCAAGATTCTCGGCATCTCCTTCATTCGAAAATATATCCATCATAACACCACCATATAATGAGATAGATTCAAATGCTGCAATTGCTTCTGAGCTGCTCTCCTGTTCTCGTCCATGAGGAGATAGTTCCACTTAAATGATCCAGTGAAAAGCGTTAGTATATGATATTACATGTGTGTGAAGAGTTGGAAACAATATATATAGAGCAACTCACTTGATACTAAGCCAGCAGCATAACTATTGCCAAGATACCAGTCTTTCTGTCTATACATCGGGAAGAATTCGTCATCAGCCGATGGATTAGCTATATCCCGGATATATAGTAGGATCCGTTCGAAGTATTTGACACCCCACTGTGGTCTATGCTTCGCAACAATAGCTGCAGCACTAATATGATAACCATAATGAAAATGGTGATCGTTGTACCTGAATGACGGCCGAGATGAAGAGGTTGTTAATGAACAGGTGAATAGGAAACCTATTCCAACATGAAGCAAACATAAGCACTTACATTCCATTCCCAAAGTTTGTATTAACATCTGTTAAAGCAGGGCATACCGGGAATGTATTATTGCACGTCCCTTCACTTTCATGGCCTTTCTTGAATGAGTATGTGCATCCACAGTTAATGAAGCCACCCCAGCTTGTATCATATAAAAACTCAGCCTCTCCTCCACCGTTCTGTTTTCCACCAGGATGTAACCACACTTCTACTCCCTGCTGAAGGTCGTCAAGCAGAGATTCTACTTCATCATTTGATGGAAGGTTAGTATCTTTAGCTGCAGACTCGGCCTCTTCAATTAAAGTTGAATCTGCATCCGAGTAGTTGTTACTTTCCCCATCTCCTGCTTTCAAGTTTTGCAGTTCTTTGTTAATCTCTATAATTCTACCTACCTTGGAGAGAATCTTTCCTGGGAAGTAGGTGTCGGCAGCTGCTCTCAACATATTTGAGCTCTAAAGGAGCCAAGTGTGTATATATACTGTTAGAAAGCGTATTAATCAAAACAAGTCAAACATAAGCAATACAACTCACGATCTTGAACTTTATGTCCTCATTCAAGGCTTCGGCGATTAGTGGAATTGCCTCTGATGTAGGAGGACGAGCGGCAAGGAACGATTGTGGCTTACCATGGTCTATAGGCAATACCCATTGATCACTACTTACAATACATGTTCTACCATGAAAGGTGTGTAGACACAAATCATCCTTTGAGTCGGAACTTGTAGATGGAGACTCGAGATGATATGGCAGTGCAAACATTATGAGTTGGTCCTTCTCTGTTTTCACCTCTTGAGATGTGGTTCGTAAACCTGAAACAGCCTTCTCGGATGATGCTCTTCCTTTCACTGAAGTAGCATCCCAGTCAAAAATCACATTTGTTACTCGACCATTGTCATCTTCATCATCGTCATCCCCTTCTGGGAATTGTGTCCCGACTAATGGACTCTTGGGGTATACCATTGAACCTTTTCGTAGCATCTTGAGATACTCCTTAGATTTTTTACTCACTGTATCATAAGACAAGCGTCTAAGATGATCACAATGCGCCTTGATGATACCTTTCCCTGTTGTGCACTCATTTAATAAAGCCAGTCTTACTACCAATTCATCATTGTTAGGAGTATCATCATCTTCATCATCATCATCATTCACTTCAACGACATTTAGTCTAAATTGTATTTCCGGATCGACACCAGGGAGGAAGATGTGCAAATTTCAGCAGAGGACGAAGAGAGATTTGCTAGGTTTGAACATGTTCTTGCTGCTGCACAAGTTTTGAGTGATGGATTGGATGAGAATAAAGTATTACAGGACTCTAAAGTCTCTGATGTTTATGAAGGTATTGAGCAGGTATTCACGCCGCCAGCGGACTACGATGGAGATATGGATGTGAACACATTGAAAAATAAAAGGTGGGGACGCTTCTTCACGAGATCTCTCAAGAACACAGAAATAAGAGGCATTGACAAACTGAAGCGGTTTCGTTCGGATAGAATATATGAGGGTTTACCTGTGGGCACGAATCTTGGAATTATTGCTGAGGCTATGTCAGGTGATTTAGGAAGTGATACAGCAAAGTCTGATGATGTAGAGGAATATGGGGAGGATGACGAATTACTAAGTGATTGAATAACTATTTATATAACATCCACTAACATAACCTGCACTCAAATATATACAAATACAATTCCCAATACTTCTAATACTTCAACTTTCATATCTTTACGCTGCCTCATCAACTGCCTCCTCCATGATACGGCCCAAAGTCTCAATGTTCATCTCACTCTTGTGGCTGTTGTAATAGTCTACACCAAAGTGTTCAAGAAGAAGAGCCAAGATGATTCGAGGCTTGGTGACTTTCTTGTTGAGAGTCTCGATGTACTCAAGATTATAATTCCCATTCAGTTTTAAAACAGAAGTGAGTGTACGGGTATCTCCCTTACCGAAAAAGAAAGGAACTGTTTCCCGTTGGAAATTTGAGATGAAAAAGATGTGGGCCTTGAAGGTGTAGTGATTGGAGTCATACTTTTGTCTACCAGCCCTTCCCTTGGCATTCTCACTGTAAGGATGGATATGAGGTTCTCCTCTGACATCATCACGACTTAGAGTATGCGACATATGTTTAAAACTCAATCCCAACCACTTGGAAAGTGAAGTGAGATGTCCTTCTGCGGCACTTTCGGGAGTACGTACAAGCTTGATGGCAGTAAATAAGGCTGAAGCAGCATCGCCTGAATCCTCTTGAGCAACAGCACCAGATGTAATGGCAATCTTCTCATAACGCTCGGATCCTCTGGCAGCACGAACCTCAATTGCTTTGAGGTACCTCAAAGATATAAACGCGCCAGTAAAGAGCAAGAACTCAATCGAACCACCCCTCGTGATAGTCGCCTTATCATTCTTAGCCAATACACCACTGCCTCCCACGCCAGCTTTGGCATTTTGGTGATTTGTTAGACTACGTTCACGTCTCTTCTCTGTAGTCATATTTGGATGACGATCTAAATAATTTAGAAGAGAATAACAAAGGAATAACAAATTAGAATAACATACAGGAATAACAAACTACTTCACACAAAGTTACACTTACCCTTACCACGCTTGCCCTTCTTCTTACGTGACTTCTTAGGCACATTACTTCCACTATTGAATTCAGAAAGATGATCCTCTTCATGTTTGTAGGCCTCATCTTCAGTCTTTTGTTTCTTGGTAGTCACATTTTCGAGGAGTTGTTTCGAGGAGTTGTTGAAAGTAGAGGCTAATTTCTCTGCAGCATCTGTAAATGCAACACGATGAGGACGCAACTTTCGAGGGTTGTTGGTGGTTGATACTTGATTGGATGTGGACAATGGCATGTCCTCCTTACGAGTAGTTGATTTGTTGTTTGTAGTAGCAGAAGAGTTGGCGGCCTTGGCAGCACGCGTGATGTAACGGGATGATTTGTTGACGTACTGAAAATTGTCGATCTCCTTAATCTTCCTTTTAATAACATCTCTGGACTCGCTCATCGTTGTTGTTGTTGGTATTAATAAAGGTGGTGTATTGAGATGTTGTGGTGATGAGTTAATAAATAATGGTGTGTTGAGATTATGATGAATTCTGAGTTAATCGCATTGCTGAAAATACCCTACGGGATTTAACAACTGACTTGAAAATAGCTAAACACGATGACGTATGATTATACTGTATGCAATACAGTATATGGATATAATATATACATTGCTACATTGTTGTTTGTTGTTGTGGTTGATGTCGACATCGATGTCGTTGATGGATATGTGCAATATCTAATTGCATACATGATTTTGCTATGATACCACAGTATCATAGCTTAATCGGCCACAAGGCCGAGTATATGAGTATACAACTACATCTTATTGAGTAGTAGTAATACCAGTGACTGTCTATCTAGTTGATACAAGTATCATTATAAAGAGAGATGATGAGGGGAGTGTAGCGAGGCAAATGAAAGATATCTTGGCAAATTTCTCTTGGCCAAAAATTGGATGAGTATTGGCAGTACGTCTTGGGGTACTAGACCCTACTAAAGAATTTGATACCACCCCACAAAGTGAATCTTATCTCAATTCATGAGTAATATTACATTCAATCATGTTCCACCGTACATTCATTCTATTTTATACAACATTCTATGCTCTTGATCTCCAGATTGCTCTAGAAGTGTTCCCACCGTCACCTCCCGAGCCACTTCTTCCCCTCGATGGGTCGGCAACATGACACGTTTTACTCAAATCAGCAACAACAATAGACACATTCACAACATATTCTAACACAGCATTATCCAATGGAAAGTGAGATACGCATACTGGGTGTTACATCCTAACCTATCAACAACAGATAAGATCTCGTAGTTGCATTTGTTGTTGCCATCGACATGACAAGCCACAGGGGCATGATTCCTGTACTCCTCGAAATCAAACATGTATTCAATTAACAACTCTTCAAGTCCCCCCTTACTTAGTTGATCGATATTGTTGTTTAGTAATGTCCGCAATCGATTCATATACTTCTTATTATCATTAGATGGAGGGATACCACATGCACAAATGCATGCCATTGACTTGATAAAGACAATAGCTTCATTTAGAATCATATTTGGGTAATACGATGACTGTTCGGCAAGCTTCCTCTTCTTCGACTTCTTCCATTTAGTACCAGTACTATCTTTATATCCTCCAAATCCACCACCAATAGTCGTACATTTACTACTCTCTTTACTAATGTATGTTGTTTTAAGATAGGCTCCAGTTGATGTACTACTACTGAAGAATGATAAATTGCGTCTGAGTAACATTCAACACTCACAGGCTTACTAAAGAATACTACCCATGTGAAGTCGGATTCGTCCATTACTATTATTAACTCATGCTTTACTGAGTAGATGTGAGGTTTGCCATCTTTCGATATTGGTGCTTTGTGTGAAGGCTCTATTGGCTTCCCGGTTGTTGATCCGCACATCATCTTGTTAGGAGTACTTGTGTCATCATCTGAATCTATTATAATTGACTTTGGTCGGTTTCCAGCGATAATTGTTGGCAATACAAACTTGTTCTTGTCATCCTTGCCAAACCTCATAGTACCATACGGCTGACCTCTCACTATATGAGTCTTCATGTTAACATGATTCCACTTCAGACTAACACCCAATGGGGAAATATCTTCATCTGGATCAACTATGTATGAAGTTGCTGGTGATTCTCCCTTCTTCACATCATCCACGGTAGCACCTAAACTCATCCCGTTGTTCTTGTCAAATACCATTTGCATATTCTTCGAACTTGCTTGTAATACTGGCATGAAGAGCTCAATGCCTGCCATTGTTTGAGAAGTAGTAACTTCTTTTGCATTACCAAATTTGGGAGCCTGTGGTGGTGATACACCTACAATATATGGTATAGTATATACACGACCTGTTTCGCCAAGCTTTGATGGATCATTTGCTTTGTGTGAGAGCAGATTCTGGTACCATTGATTTGTAGGAAGTGGAACAAACTTCTTTCCATTCAAATACTTATCACCCCATACATTTGACGGCAGTGTATTACCACTTCTAGAAACGGATTGGAAATGTAAATCTTTTGCTGGGTCTAATGTGGATAAAGGAGGTGGCATTGGCACTCTGTTCCTGTGATTGGTATCACCACCGTGTATGTTGTTATTCTCATATGAATCTGCTCGACTGTGCCAGTAATTTGCAGCTATTAGACATATAACAGCAGCAAGTGTGTAGGAAATGCAATTATTATGAATAGTCCATTGTTTCTTTTTTATATTCGTTGGTTCATCATCTACTACTTCTGAACTACCCGTATCAATTGTTCCAATAAAAGTATCACCACCAGTTGTTAATAGCTCAACTTCTTCTTCTCCCTCATCATCCTTTGATGATATTGTTCCATATCCTCGCGGTGCTGGTACCATTGTTCTATATGTTGTAGTGAAATGATTTATGCTTTATTATGAGTTATATCACACAATAGAGTGAGTAATTGACAACAGAAGGTAATGTATTTGCAACTTGCAACAAGCAACAAAACACGAGTTGTTTATAAGAATATAATGTTTGCAACTGAAACTATCTCATATCATAGGAATCGAAATAACGATTTTTCTACCGCTAATAAATCAAACACGTAACCTCACCTTTATAATCTTTACCGGATATATGCATAAGTAATAGTACAATACCAATTGCAATCCAAATGCAATTCAAACCAATTGCCTGGTTGTGCTGTATGTGTGCTGGCATACAGTGTTACCTCGCCAAATGATTCTTGTGTACTAGATTCCCTCGACTTATTGTTGTATAATAAAGCTCCCCTGCATACTCTAGATATCGAATCAAATGATGTCATGAAATGGTACTCAATCTAATCTAAAGGGCGTGGGAAACGAAGAGTTAGACTTTATTATGAATTGAATATTATGAATTGAATATTGAGTGATGCCTCGCCTAACGCCTACGGCCTACTAAATATCTTATGTGTATGCCAGAGCTATCATAGAACCCAGTTTGATCATTATTAACTTGTTTATTCTTGGGTCAACCCTTCATCCTTTTCTTCTTTTCTTCTTCTTTCTGTCCTTCTTATTGTCAAAGTTATTTTGATTTTCATTTGGTTGACTACTGCTTCTTGACGGTGAATTGTTGTTATCAATACCAACAAGAGCTAAGAACTTATCCTCGTGGCCTATACTCGTTAGTAATTCTCTCAATGTAGCAAGAGGCACTTCTTCGAATCCATCAATAAGATTATTCAGGTCTTCATCATAATCTACTAATTCAAGGTTAACGCTGGTAAATTTCTTTTGTGGCATTGATTGCTTAAGTTTGTTCAAAAATTTATCAATATTCCGTCTTTGTCCTATACATAGAGCTACTCCTGGACGACCCAGACATGCCACACCTTTTAACTTGTACTTCTTACCAGTGACTATCATATTATCTGGTTTGTGATCAAGTAACTGTGTAGGAAATAAGATGAGATCATGCAAGAGGTTGAGTACTACTGCATGAGGCTATTAGTTGTAAGTGTAAGCATACATAATACAGACAACTCACATGATGACTAGATATGATGACCACAATGCCATCATTCCTTGTATCGGCGCCATTATGTTTACTCTTTGCATTCAATCTACTCCAACAATTATAACTATAATAATATGGATGACATGTTGGATATGATGTGTATGTATCTTTGTTTATATTACAAGTAATACAGCTGGAAAACGACTGTACTTTCTCACAGCAGAAGACAATTATGAGACATGAAAATAGGAGATAGTATGGCATGAAATAGGTATATATCAGTAAATACACAGGTCGATTGATTGAGTAAATAATGATTGCCTCAATCAAATCATCAAGGAATGTGGTAAAAAGGTATCCTTGGTATCTCACTGCACTAAGTCTCAATTCCTCAGGAGTTCGCTCGTGAGTGCAGCAGTGGACCATGGGAATAGAGGAATAGAAGTGGACCAACTCTTCTCTCTTCGGCATCAAGACACACCTCGAGTATATATGACATGCAAGAGAAGAATGTCTACGAATAGCCCTGTTTCTTCTCGGGTATGGTCGAATGAGAGTGATAAGGTTTGAATGGTTTTTGATTCCTGATCTCTTCCTCATGTATGTAGAAGTACATTATTTGTACTCATCATAGCCCGTAGTTGCAGTAAAAAACTGTTCTATATACTTTAATTTCTTCTTGCACTCTATTTCTATATCTCAAAAATCAGATAGTAGGTGACCGGCCTAATCTATATATCCAAAGGCCAATAATAATCTATAACGACGAAAAACAACACATATACATTCTCCACTTCTCTCTCGCACCCGACTTCATAAACTTAATGGTTAAGCTCTTGAAGGTTGAGCTTGGAGGCTCCCTTGGGCAATTTCATATCCACAGGTGGTGCAACAGTACTGTCGAACGGTCCTGGTTCCCTATCGTCAGTGTCTGAACCACTTGCCTTCAAAGACCTACGAAGGGCCTTCTCAAGTTCCATGATAACGAAGATGAGCACCATGGAAACAATCACAAGCATCCATCCGAAACCATCCATTCCCTTCATGCCAAAGACAAAAGTGTTCAAACCAGGGATGTAGGTCAGCATAAGCTGAAGAACAGTCACGATAGCACAGGAGGCAAGCGCTGCTGGGTTACCCTTCAATACACGAGGGTGGAAGGAGCTGTTGTATGCAAACCTAGCACTCATAGTGACGGACATGGCACCAAAATCAAGAACATTGAAGGCAACAGCACGAATCTTGTAATTACGTTCATCTACATCCAATCCATCGTTAATTCCCATAATGTCCACAATCTTAGCAGCACCAACAACACATCCAGTCAAAAGACAAGTTCCGAGAATGATACGAAGGAAGAGGAAACGTCCAACAAGACGCTTTCCAACACGACGAGGAGGTAGGTCCATAATACCGTCTTCTGCGGGCTCAATTGCGGCAACAAATCCAAGAGTTACTGCACAGATAAAGTTGGAGTACAAAATCTGGATGGCAGTAATGGGAGTGTTGGGTAACCTCACAAGCAAACCAAGCAAAACGGAAAGTCCTTGGGAGTTGTTGATGGGAGTGTTCACAAGAAGGACCTTGCGCAAGTTATCCCAGACAACACGACCTTGCTTAACAGCGTATACAATTGTTGCGAAGTTATCATCGGCCAAGATCATCTCAGATGCCTCACGAGCGACATCAGTTCCCTCTTTACCCATGGCAACACCCATATTGGCAGCCTTCAAAGCGGGGGCATCATTTACACCATCACCCGTCATACTAGCAACCTGTCCTTCCGCTTGAAGGGCCTTCACAATACGAATCTTATTCTGGGGTGAGGCACGAGCAAACACATTGTGGGACATGACACACTTTCGGAGTTCATCATCAGACATGGCATCAAGTTCAGGTCCAGTTACAGCTTCACTATATGTTTCGTCAACAATTCCAAGCATGTGTCCAATAGCAGTGGCAGTATCCTTGTGATCTCCAGTAATCATGGCAACACGAACGAAGGCACTCTTGGCTTCTGCGATAGCTTGCACACACTCGGGACGAGGGGGGTCCATAATAGCACATAGTCCAACCATTGTTAACCACTTGCCTTCGGGGCGGCCGTCAACAAACTCCCTACCAAGTTGATCACCAGAATTAATGGTGTCCTTGTCGACAAAAGCACGACATAGACCTAGCACACGAAGACCGTGGGAACTGAGAATGGCAATTTGTTCAATCCAGTAATTTTCGTCAATTGGTTCAAGATTATCTTCACCAGCAACTCCACCCTTGGCCTGGAACTTGCACTGCTTGACCATTCTATCGGGAGCACCCTTGACATAAGCAACAAGCTTGCCATCGGGGGCATTATCAGCAGCAGTTGGTTCGTGAACAGTGGCCATAAACTTGTACTCGGAGCTGAAGGGAACTTCGGCGACAATAGGGCAATCGTTCTTAAGTTCCTCAATATCAATACCAGAAAAGTAAGATGCACGTAGGATGGAAAGTTCAGTTGGGTTTCCAATCTCGCCCTCACGTCCGCCACCCTCTCCAAGAACACACTTGGAGCACAAGACACCGCAAGATAGAGCAGACTGGATCCACTCCTTTGTGGGGGAGGAACCATTCTCAAAGGGGAAGTGAGAATCAGGGTGTGCAACCTTGGCGGCTTGGTCAGGTTGTTCGGTGGTATGAAGACTGTCAACAGTGAAGTGGTTGGAGGGGTTATGTCCACGGCGTCCAGCAGGGTTGTTAGGGCCATCAGCCAAGATTTCAGATCCAGTCTTCTTCAAAGTTTGCACGGCACGCTCTGCCAAGTAGGAATCGTCACGGACAAAGTTATCAGGGACACGGTCGGCACCATCAACATTGTTCTTGTATCGAGCATTAGATGTTACAAATGCAGTGAGAGACATGATATTCTGGGTGAGTGTACCAGTCTTATCAGAGCAGATAACGGTGACGGATCCAAGAGTTTCAACAGCAGGTAGGGCACGGACGATGGCATTCTGAGTGGCCATGACCTTAACGGCATAAGAGTATGTGAGTGTCACAATAGCCTCAAGGCCTTCGGGAACCATGGCAACGGCACAGACGAGGGCAATGTTGATGGAATCAAGAACTTTCCCCTTGTATGTTTCAGAGTAGAAGAAGGCCGTCAAGAAGGTGGCGAGACACATGGTACAGATGGCAACGAAGAGGTACTTGGAAATCTGATCAATCTGGTTCAATACATCTGTCTTGATGGCTTCGGTGTTGTTAACAAGACGATTGATGGTACCAATTTGGGTAAAATCTCCAGTTGAGGTTGCAATACCAACACCACTTCCTTGGGCAACAAGGGTGGCTGAATTGTTGTTTTATTAGTAGAGGGTGTGTATAATAGTATGAAATAATCGATTGATAATATTGATACCATATCATATATAAAGATAAAAATTAAATAGTGAGAAATTGGAATAACAATTGCATCACATACACAATAAAGAACCACATAATTGCAATTAATCCGTCCACCCTCTATATAATAAACAAAAAACTAATTGCAACAGACAAAAACAAATAACTTACCACTGTACGCCATATTTTTACGATCACCAAGAGGTACCTGTTCGGGGTCTAATCCACTCGGTACCTCAATAGGCTCAGTAACCTTATCAATAGGCACAGACTCTCCAGTAAGTGCAGCCTCTCCTGTTGCCAAGTTAGAAACCGAAATCATACGCAAGTCAGCGGGTACCTTATCCCCCAAACCAAGGAGACATACATCACCGGGTACGAGGTCACTAGCGGCAACCATAATCTCTTTACTATCACGGATAACACGAGCATCACTTGACAACATATTCTTTAATGCATCAGCGGCCTTTTCGGCATTACCCTCCTGGTAGATACCAATCCAGGTGTTAAGGGTAATAACGGATAGGATAAGTGCAACTTGGAACCACGCAGTGAATCGAGTTTGTCCATCGTTGGTTGTAACAGCTTGGATAAGTGAAACAATGGCAACAGTAAGAAGGACATAAACAAGAATGTTATTAATGTGATGCCAAATACGTTGCAATAATGTCTTCTTAACCTTTTCAGTTAATTTGTTGGGACCGTACTTCTCAAGACGTACGGCGGCGTCGGCTGTAGTTAATCCAGACTTTTCAAGACCTTCATTCAAGTCCATGGCTTTGATGACTTCTTGAATTGATAGTGTATGCCAAGGTGAATTCAATTCCATTTGTGGGTTGTCCTCCCCGACGGCAGGCTTTCCTCCTCCCATGATTGATGGTGTGTATTATTATTTAACTTTTTATCTATTACTAATCTCTCTCCTCCCGGATCTCTTATAATC
>Ga0214481_100180_pt1 | contig 32327 bp, 20 predicted proteins | sample M1_20Mar14CPVII9_4_FD_165057 | JGI IMG/M metagenome (GOLD analysis project Ga0214481, IMG submission 165057) | Marine eukaryotic communities from Monterey Bay, California, United States - M1_20Mar14CPVII9sort6BwellG10 | ecosystem: Environmental > Aquatic > Marine > Unclassified | place: USA...
CCAGAAAGTTTTCCATACATCATGCCTCCTAACCTTTGGCCATCTTTGAATACTGTTACAGTTCCCTCTGCATAATCGAGTGTCATGCCAATATGACGAATCTTTGGTGCTGGGCGTTGGTATTGGTAGTGGTCCCAATCGGCTCCGATAAAACCAAGAGAATGGCCTATACCTTTTTTGTTTCGGTAATGGTATCGCCCGTTTTCCAAGTAGAGGGCACAGTAATGAACGTCACTACCACCCCAATGTTCGGTCTTATTACAGACTAAATTCTCCCAATCCGATAAATGTGGCCTTACAATGCCAAGGCTCACTCCTAACATATCCCCAGTGCATTCAAATGTGACATGATGCTTTCCAGACCTCATTACCTGGTTACTAATTGCAGTTGAATTACTGAAAGACACAATCCTGACTCTTGTTTTTTTCATCATGCAATATGAATTACTATAATGTTTAATATCAGGTCCAAAGAGCTTATCAAACTTTAATGGTGAACGGAGTACTTCCAACTCATGATATAATTCGATCCATGACTCATCGTCATACTTTGGTAATTGATGTTTTTCATCATCACTTGTCCATTTGCTGTTGATTATATCTTGTGCCGTTTTATTCACTAAACTATTCTCGTGGTCATCTTTGATGATCCCGAAGCGTCGACATGTTAATGCTAGACTAACTAGATCCCTTGATCCAAGATAAGATGAGATGTTTAGTACTATATCATTACTAACAGTACCAATGTTATTGCAACATTCGCCCTCATTATTTGATTTCAATTCAATGGTAGACATAAGATATGCTTCAAACTATTAAGTGTTGATTAATAATTATATGGTTTTATATGAAGTTTAGTATTCGTCACCACCACCAACAGCAACAATTATTAGCCTTTGCTTAGAGTATAGCTCCTCCTAGCTTCCCTCATATATCATTCACTCTTTGCCGCTGCCTGTCTTTGTTATTTTTATTCCCACTTTTGTTTAGCGACTAAACGTACCTCTTTAGTTTATTTGAGTTGAGCTAGGAGAGATTTAGTTCATAGAGGTTACGCATCACTAGCGGCTTGGTCCAGCCTTCCATTTACTACCATAGTATAGTGTATCGGTAGTATTACATTATGAGTAGTGCTACTAATATTAACGTGGATATGGACGGTTCTTTGTCTGCCACAAACAAACAACAAAATACCAATGACGAAAAAATGGCTGATGGTGCACCTCAAATTGCTGGTGGAGAGGATAACAGCGAGGAGGAATTAGTACTACCGCCTGAAGTATGGGCAAGTGTTATGGAATGTAAGTTATTCATATATTAAATGTTTTACGGTATATTGATTGCATACCTCGTCCCTCAATCTAACTAAATCTTGTATACTTTTTATGTTTGGTTTATGGTTCATGCACTTAACTTTGTTGAATTGGTTGGATTGGTTTGGATTACGTATATACAACAACTATTTATGGCACGTCTAATAATGAATTTTGATGATTAATGTTTACACCGCCAACTAAACCCTCCGACACGATATACTTTAAAAACATTTGACAATGGCTAATATTTAATGATGGGATTATTTATAATTACAATAATACCTCCGTGACCGTGCTCGTTACTTATGGATTTACGCTTGAATCACGTTACATTACTTTATCAATCACATTTAATAAGATCTCCCATTTAATACTGTGCTGTCATGCGGAGCTACATGCCGTTCGATATTACATGACGCCATGCCGCTCGTCAAAAGTATATGTATTGATAAATCTTCACAGATGAATCTAGCCGTGGCTTCTCGGTTCCGTGATGTTAAAGAAATACATATCAATTCATTCTTATCGGTTACAATTGAAGAGGAGGGTACAGAGGATGAGTTTAGGTATGCTCATCTAGACTTGGAAAGTAAAATTAGGACAGTTCCCTTTCTATCTAGGTTTGCTTCTTTGGAGGTGGTTCACTTTAGATGGAAGAATGAAGCGGGTGGAACTCTTATGAAAGACTTTGCATCTGCGGATTGTTATTTTGGTGAAGGTCATGATGAATATCCAAACGAGGGGAATAGGGAGAGACTTCTTGCCTTCCTTGACAATTTCAGTGGAGCATTTACTTGCGGAGCTCTACCAAAACAGCTCAAGATATCGGGATTGTCCTGCCCATGGCTAAATGAAGGTACAATTAACTGTGAAACATGTTTACGTGCATGTAAAGAGTTCCCAGTTCAATCTGTTGTTGAGTTTGAGTGTAGAAGATCGTCAACAAACAATGTTTCATCTGGGAGAATGTATGGTCTAGATGTATGTTTAGATCGAGCTAAGATTGACAGTATCATTATGAGTAGGCCCGGTGGGAAGGAACTACTGCACTCCAAAGACCGTCTATTGCGTCTATTAGGCAGGGGACGGAAGTATCGGATCGATGTTCAGGGAACACTTCATTTTGTCAAATACAAACAAGAAGAATTAGATGAGATTAGAAGAGTAATCCGATATGCAGAGTTGGATGTTAAAAAGTTATCAATGGAATCTGTATCGAATGCTATTATGAACTCATTTGCAACGGGTGATAGAATTCCATCTAGGAATAGGTGCATTCTATCAGAGGCGTCTCTTGATTATCTGGCGAATGAGATTGGCCTACCCATTGACAGGGCGGACCTTGAGACAGACTTTATGACTCATATACAGCAATTTGTGTGGGTATTGATGCAATGCCATGAATCAGATATGAATGAAAGATTTTGTCAGTATACAGATATTGAGATTGATTGCTTAAAAGTGGTTCGTCGTTATCTGGAGGTAAATACGTCTTCTGTTCAAGAGGTTGTTGAATTGATACCTTGTTTGGTGAATTCCATGACTAATAGTCAAGAAATGAAGTTGGAAGCAGCACACTCATTAAAGGATATCTTTGCCAAAGGCACAGACGAGGATAGAAAGACTATCGTTAGTGAAGGGGCTGTTACATTGTTTACTGATATGTTAGATTCAGCCAAAGACAACCTTGTCAAAGTTGGATTACTTTCGTTAGTTGAAATTGCCACCAAAGGAACGTCCGACAATGTTGACATTATTGCTGAATTGGGTGCAATTCCAAAGTTGATTAAGCTACTTGATTCGAAACAAAAGGATTGTGTGAACAGTTCATTACAGGTACTTGTTGCCGCAAAAGACCACATCAAAGTGCACAACCATACAACACTGCTTCACCATGTCATCCGTATAATGAATATAGAGGATTCTCACCAGTCAGATAGGTTATTACATTGCTCGGAATTGCTCCGTGAGATACTCGAGGCAGACAAACCTCCTATTCAGACGATTGGTTCTGGTGTGATACCTAGATTGATAGAGATATTGGCAACAACTGAAAATGACATCATACGGTTACATTTAATATGCTCGGTCGATCTGTTTGCAGGAACAAAGAAACATGTAGATATGCTTGTTAAGAGCACGGGCTTTCTTCCCGTATTGGTTAGTCTCGTTAAGTCGCAACACGATACTATTTCTGAGAAAGCAATCACAGTACTTGGCAAGGTTGTCAGTATGGATGAAACTCAACATCAGGATATGCTATTACAAGCTGGTATTGTGGAGCATTTGTTACGAGTGCTCAAGGAGTCAACAGTCGACAAAACATTGGAGAATACATCATTAGTCTTGTCAAAATGTTGTCGGGGTAGGAAGCTGAATGACTTTGCCACTAGCAAGGAAGCGTTAATGGCATTGACTAAACTTCTTATGATCAACAACGAGGCGGTTGTATGTAACTCTTGTTGGGCGTTGTACCATATTCTACACCAGATGACGCATGATGAAGTAAATATAGCGATGAGCATTGGGTTTGTCAAGCCTTTGCTCAACCTGTTACAAACTCCTCATAATGTCCAGCAACCTGTATTGAAATCTCTACATCTCCTCTCATCGAGAGGCGGTGCATGTGTCGAAGCCATTTCTCACCGCAATGGTATTTCTCGCCTATCCAAAACATTATCCAGTACGAATCAAGAGCTTGCAACTTGGACGATTTCCAATCTTATTAGTGGCAACAGAGAACAGATACAGACTGCCATTGATAATAATGTAGTACCATCTTTGGCTAAGATGTTGACATTAGAACAGTACGAAAAGAAGTCAAACAAGGCCGCACTTTGGACGTTGTATCAGATTACGAAAGCAGGCAATGCATCACAAATCAAATACTTGATAACCGAAGGATGTATGAACAAGCTTTTTGATTTGTTCAGTAACTTGGAATGCAACTGTGCAACGATTGGCATATGGGCGCTGAAGCAGATCATCAAAGTTGGTAAAGAGCAGTCTCCCAGCCTTTCATCCGGAGTGGAAGATATCGAGACGAAACTTCAAGAGATGATGTATATGAATCTACAATGTGAACAGAATACGGAGCGTATTCAGTTACTTGAGAAGAAGATAGCATGGCTAAAGTTTGATCAGCAGAACGAATGTGTCGAATCATTCAGTGTTGCTAGTGAGCTACTACAGGAGCAGCTTCGTGATAATGATCAAAGATTGCAATCTATCGTTCAGAAGATTACTTTGACTGACAAAAAATCGCCATTGGGCCATGTGTAGTAAGTTCTTTTGTCTTTGTCTCACTTCTCTTGATATTGATGATGACTAATAATCTATCTTTATACACCAGTGCTAAGCTCCATAAGAAAGAAAAGGAAGTCGAAGAGTTCCTCTTGTCTCAGCTGTCCAAAACTAACACTCAGCTTATCCGTGCCAGTACAAAGCTTGAAAAGTTACGCGATAGTGCTAAGAAAGTTGCTCCTAATAAAGAATGGCAAGAACGCCTTGCTTGTGGTGACATGCCGACAGAATTGGTTGCTGCTAACAAAGAACTGAATGAGTTAGCAACAAAGACATACACTGTAGAAGTAGATGGAGATAAAATGAAAGAAGTGATCGAGAGATTGTTTGACAGCGTACGCGTTGAAGCGAAGAAGAAGAAAAGGTCAAAGAAAAGGAAAGTCGAGGAACTCAACAACGAGGATGATGACAAACAAGCATCGCCAAAGAAGAAACTAGGCGGTGGAAGTGGAAAGAGACTAAGACTAAGAAAGTTGTCTCTTGACGATGGCAAGTAGAAGTTGTACTTTGACTTTGGAAGGGAAGTATTACATAAACCATAGGATCAAATGAAAGTTATATGAATCACCTACAATGATCATTGTAACCCCCTAGCCTACTCTATAATACATATACATCCGCTAAACCCAGCGTGACTTGAATGATATAAAGCCTCGGTATTTAGGGTTGAAAGATTGTGACACATGATATGAGCAACGAAATTTTGGCGACCAAACCAGTTCCAATTTTTCACACCTCTCATCCCATCACTATCTTTATCCTCTCCTAATTAATTAATTGCCGCCTCTTCTTAGTATCATTTTATCACCCTACTCGCATATCTACTTGCAGCATTGTTATCTATACAGCCTAGTTGCAAATATCTGAAAAGTATAGGGCGTCAAAACAGGAGGTGCCGAGTAATTATAAAATCAACTCTCGACTCAATTTTTAGGGTAGATAAGTTGAAGAGCAATCCCCAACTGGATTTCACATACACGGAGCGCTCTGATATCGCTACAGAAGACAGATATATTACAGATCTAATACCTTATTATACACGGACTCCGCGTTCATATAAGATATCATACAGATACGACAATATAAGGATACCACAAGCGAATCAAAAACAATATGGTTGCAACTCAAAGAATGCCTCATAAAGCAACCAAAATATCAACAATATGCGCCGTAACAATCATGGCAACTGCATTAATATCAAAAGGAGTATCAGTTGCCGCATTTTCACCATCCAACACTCCAATAACTCCTTTAACAACAACTTTTAAGGAAGGATACACCAAAAATAATAAATTTAAAGAAAGAACCAACAGAGTATCAAACTTGGCACTATCTGCTGCCCCATCTGCTGCAATATCACCATCAAACTTGGCAGTATCATTAGATCGTCCACTATTATCACCAGTTGAATATACGTATCGTGCACCTGCTTCTAAATCTGTATGGAGTAGTTTCCTAACTGTATTGCTTTCGGATGTTTTTAAAACTGCATTAGTTGCATTCTTATTGGCAGTGGGTGTTAGTTTAGTTCCCAAGTTTTTGGGTGGTAGTACTGTTAGTGTTGGTAGTGGTACAGCGGGGAGTAGTAGTGGGGAAGTTAGTGGAAGTAGTAGTGTGAAGAATTGGTTATCAACATTGACAAATCGTATTTCAACATCCATTCAATCAATTCTACCAACTAAATCAACAACCAAAACAAAGGAGGCATATACTGAATCAATGCCCTTCACGGGAGATGGAGGATGGGGCAAGGCTACACTCTTATCCAAGAAACATATTGGTAACTCCTACACTATATATGAATTTGCATTACCAAAATCATATTATAAAGTACCATTGGCATTAGGACAGACATTGGAATTTTGTTGTCTAAGTTCAAATGATGATATTTGTACTGGTAGTTTTTACTTGTATGATGGTGATACGTATGGTAAGGGTGGCTCGGTGGGTGTTGTTCGGGTAGTTTTGCCGAATGATAAGGGTGCTGATGAGGGGAATGCTCAGTTTGTAAGTTTACTTTGTTTTGGTTTGATTTGATTTGTCTCTGTGATATCATATGTGGGTATATTGACACTTTATCTTTTCTAACTATTCCTTCATTTCATACGCATCTCGTATACCTTTCAGATGGACATATTACGGAATGAACTCCAAAAGGGAGACGAGGTGGCAATCAAGCCAGGCAAGACACACCTATCCTACTCCGGGAAGCACACACCCGTTACCGACATGGTATACCTAGCCTCTGGACTAGGTATCGTGCCAATCCTTGATCAAATTAAGGCAATTACACCCAAGGGTTCGTCCTCTGTCAAGGTATCAACGGTAGCGTGGTTTAATAACAATCGAGAAGATTTTGATTTAGCCATGGATGAATTAGAATCTGAATATATGAAATATCCAACCAAGTTGGCAGTGTCATGTATTATGGATGATCTAGCCAAGAATCCATTGGAGGGGAATAAGGAAGTTGAGGAGGCTGTGCCGTACTTTAATGCCGGCACTATGGCTGTCATTTCAGGACCCAAGAGCTTTACGGAAATGGCTAGGGGGTATTTAATGAGGAGGGGATATCCTGAGAATTGTATATGTGTGCTTCCGTAGAATAGAGGCATATGGGGTCTAGGGCTTTGGGGCAGGGTTCAGTGGACGTATATACTTAATACGGAGTAGGCGGGGGGCGATGAGTTGGTACTGGGGATGAAAGTATCGACAAGATGGAGAAACTATTCTCTGTGTAGGGCTATATTTTTGGGTGGGGACAATGTTTAAGTAGATACCACAACATCAGTATTAATGCATATAATTAAACATCATTGTAGGCGATTCATAATATATTTAGTCACTATCACTGTCGTCAACTGTCAAGTCCACGACGGCATCATTCTCTTCTTCCCCATTGGCCTCAGAAGGGCCAGCTTTCTTCTTCTTTCCGCCACCGAAGAAGGTAGAGAGACTAGCTTGGACTTTCTTCTTTGACTCGGGTACATCATCTTTATTCTCTCCATTATCCTCAAGTTCCTCCACCTTCCTTTTCTTTGGTTCCTCCTTCTCCTTGGGTTCCTCCTTCTTCATGATTGTTTGAATACTCACATTGTCGAACAATCCCTCGATTCCTTCTTTCATTTTGTTCCTCTCCGTGCTTAGTACTACTCGGGTTTCATTTAGTGATTTGACACTAGACTGGAGCTCTGTCAGCTCTTTGTTTGTGACATCTAGATCGGCTGGTAAATCATCACGAGCAAGACGTTCTTGCCACTTCTTTGCTGGTGCAACTTTCTCCGCTTTACTCTTTAGCTGAGAAAGCGTTTCATTTGCCGTAAATATCTCACTGGCAGTAGCACAGGCCTGAGTCGAGAGGAACTGTCTAGCTTCCTCTTCTTTACTCTTTAGTTTGGCACTGAACAAGTAGTACATATGATGTGAGATGACGATTATATTGGGCAACAGAAAAGATAGACAGATCACTTACTAAACTTGTCCCAAGGGTGAGTCTTCACCAACATCAGCAATCTTCTGTACAATAGATTGCAAGCGTTGATCATTATCACGAAGCTGCTCCTGGAGTAGATCGGGAGCCTTCGTCAATGATTCGACTGTTGATAGATGCTGATCGACCTCTAGCCATGCTTTCTTCTTTGAAAGCAACTCGACACGCTCATTGTTCCGATGAAGTCTTAAATTCTGATCTGTCAATACACGAAGTTTCTTCTCAATGTCCTGTATTCCTGAGGAAAGCAAACGTGCCTTGTTGGGAGATTGTTCTTTGCCTTTTTTGAGAATACAACTGAGCGTCTGAAGAGCTAATACTGTACTACTGCAGTCTATGATGTTCAGCATATCAAAAAGACTGTTCAAACAGCCTTCGGTAAACAAGTATTTGATTTGTGCTGCACTGCCTGCGTTAGTCATCTCATAAAGCGTCGAAAGTGCAGCCTTCTTGAGCCCTTCTTTTGTCGTATCCAATGTCAGCATCTTAGCCAAAGATGGTACTATATTGTTGTCAATGGCAGACTGATTTCTATCTCTACTACCTCTAATGATGTTTGCAATTGCATAGCAAGTATGCTTTTGATTCTTTTCATTGGTGCTAGATAGCAACGTCTTGGACAAGAGGGAGATACCATCGTGAAGAGAAATGGCTTTGACATATGCATTTCCTTTCGAAGAGATGAGTTGGATGGACTTCAATACAGGCTCCTGCACAGGATGTGGAGCGTTTGGTATCAGCTTGAGCAAAGGCTTGATAAATCCGATACTGATCACTTCACTAATCTCATCACGTGACAGTCTAAACAAGACATTGAACAACGCCCAACAAGTGTTGTGTACAACCACCTTATGATCGTTGGCAAGAAGTTCAGTCAATACCATTAACGTCTCTTTGCTAATGGCAAAGTTACTCAACTTCCCCTGCCGACAACATGCAACCAAGGTAGAGGATGTAGCCTCCAATATTGTAAGGGCGGCGTTTGGGGTTTGTAGTACTCGTAGTAGTGGCATCATAATGCCTGCTTGTAGTAACATATCTCGATGTAACTTGGCGACCTTTCCCAGTTCCGATATTGCTTTCTCAGGAAGGCCTCCGTGTTGATATTCAACGATACTAACCAACTTGGGAAGGAAGCCAGTATTCTGTACGAGCACATCTAACTGTTTCTCTGTACCTGCCAAAAGATTGACCATCACATGCTCTAGATTGAATTGAATGGCATCGTTTTCAGTTGTTGTCAATATCTCTATCAGTGTCGGTACCAAACCAGAATCAATAACCGATTGTATCTTCACCGCTTGAAAAAGAACTTGTCCAGGGTTTTCTACTTCGACTATACTACGTAGCAGTACTGAGCTGTTCAATAACTCATCCGACTGTTCGTGTTCTTTCATATTCATGTTTTTGACAAGATGAGTAAGTAATGTCAGGTGATCAGATTCTGGGATATGATCCTTAGCTGCAGCAAGTATCTGCAACGAACTCTTTACACAGTCCTGGTGCTTCGAATCAAGAAGCCCTATCAATTTCGAAACCAATTCTGGAGTGAATGAAGTTGCTTTGATAACATCGTCTGACCCTGGGTTAGTGGCAATGTCAGCCAAGGCGAGTAAGGCAACCATCACAAGAGATTCATTAGTAGAACCTAAGAGCCTTCCAAAGGACGGGATCCCTCTATCGATAATCTTCTTTCTATCCCCGTCAGTCCCTTTTGCAAGGATGTTCTTCAGTATATGTGCAGCTCCTAATTTCTTCTCATCAGCTACTCCATTTTGTAACCAATTAACTAAGCAAGTAGTGGCATTGCTAATTTGTTGAATAGGTGGGTTGTTCTCTGCCTCCGAGAAACGGTGAAGAAGTTTTAAGCAATCCAGATGGATGTCTGTATAGCGATTAAGTACTTCCTCATTCGCATCTTCATTCACTTCAGCATCGCTTTGATTCAATACCGATACAATTTGTTGTGTATGAACCATCAGGTCTTCCAAAGACCTCTCTAAAACATCAATATCAACCGGGAGGCCAATTGTATCCTTCACATACTGGAGGGATTCATCAGATAGAATGCACTGATTCTCAAGGGGCAAACTACTACCATATCCCAAGAATGATGATCTAATTGCCTCTGTTACTGTCGTAGAATCCAATCTTTTCACTTTCAAATTAGCATACTCGATCACCCTCTTAATCTCATTTAGTTCCGTCTGTGTGTATTTGACAATGTAGAGAGTTCTTCCTTCATCATCATCAGAAGTAATTTCGTGACGCCTTCCACTACCCAATAATCGTAATAGACGGTCTTTAGAACGTAACAACTTCCTCCCACCCGGTCTACTTTCAATAATACTTTCAAGCGTAGCCCTTTCTAAACATACATCTAAACCAAATAATCTGCCTGCCCTGCCATTGCTCGAAGAAGAACCCCTGCACTCAAACTCGGCAACTTCCTGCAACGGAAAACTATTACATGCCCTCATACACGTTTTACAATCATTACCACGTAATCCATGAGTATTACTAACGTCGGGACATACCAAACCGGATATCTTCAGATTCTTATGCAACGCCGAGCAATCAAAAGCTCCACTAACCAAATCCAAGAAGGCCTTGAGGCTATCTCTTGGTCCTTCATTTGGATATCCTTCATCTCCCTCAAAGAAGAAAGAATCTGCCACCGATTTACAGTTCCCCTCATCATCCCTACCCCAAAATACAACTCGATCTAAATCAACAAATCTGGTAAGGAAAGACACTAATCTGATTTTAGTATTCATATCTATCCACACATCGGTATAACCTTCATCGTCAAGATCAAGTTTATATAGTGAATTGATGTGTATCTCTTTAATATCACGGAATCGAGATGCCACGACGAGGTTAATCTGTTTTGATTTGTTTATATGTAATTTAGTAAGAAGTGGCATGGCATCGTGTAAAATTGTACGGCATGTAGCCCCGCATAGCACACTATCAAACGGGAGATCTGTTTATCCAAACAATTATACCAAAATAAAAATGTTGATGTGAAAAAAAGTATACAACACAGTGTTAGATATGAGAGACGGGGTACACAAGTAAAATGTTCAATAATATATTGATACGTACATTCCATAACGCTCGCCCAAACCTCAGGGGGTAATACCAATTCCTCCTTATTGCTTGCAATTTGCAAATCATCCAAATTGTCATTGCTGTTTTTGTTGGTTATAGTCGAGCCATCATCTCCCCGATCGTCAGCTGAAATCGAGTTGCTACTCATTTGATATATACACAGTGCTATTCAAATAGCCCCCCTCTACTCTACCAAACAGCAACAGACTTGCATACAAGTTAGAACTGCACACTCACTCAATCAGTGAATCTGGAAAAAAGGATACCGTCTGTCTGGAATAAAAGACCGTTATTCGCTGAGCGCCTCTTGTCGTAGACTTTTAGCAAGTTGTTAGTGTTGAATGCTTTCAATATATTTATGGCTGTTCATGGTTTGTATATGAAAGCATCTTTTGTAGTGAAATGAATTTACGTTTAACTAAGATAATACACACTGATGTCTTAACCTTTTGAAATCATCTCAATAAACTCGAGAAGCTTGTTCATTTGATTTCTTTCCCGTTCATTTGATATGTCAAAAGATTTGTCAAATGTTCCACTGCAAACAAACTCTGTATTAGAATCAGATACATCAAATTGGAACTCCCTCAGAACATACGACTCCTCAACTTGATAATGCGCACACTGTATATCTGAATCTGCATCACACTTGCTACACATGAAGTAAGGTAGATCTCTATCCTCGGGATGAGAGCACAAACGGCGGAACCCCCCTTTGCTACCGTGCACTTTCTGCTGTTCAACATTGTGTTGATCAAAACTGTGTTCACATTGAAAACATATCTCGTGATCTTGATGTGAACCCTCAACACAGAAGTGTTTAATTGTCTTGTTTGATACTTGTAACCTCTCTTCTCCGAATGTCTGTTGAAGATACTTTGTGTTGCTAGACGGAGTCGATATCCAGTCATCAATCTTAGTCAGGCAGGCCTGGACAGTTTCAAGATGACCTCTCAATTTGGCAAGGTGTGGGCCAAGTGTCTCATCATCATGTAGCATTACCAAGCTCTCAAAAAGAGCCGTATAGTTGATATAGTATGTTTCTTTACTGTCAACACCCCCAATATGCCTCAGCCTGATTGTTATATCTCCAAATTCCAATGAAAATGGCACAGATGAGAGAGGATTTGTGTCGAACTCCAATTGGCAGTGCTCAGGGTAGGTCACAAACTGAAACATTGATGTAACTTCATTGTGATGCGCATCAACAATCGTATGATTAGCCTTGATAAAAGTTGTCTTCTCATCAGTAACACTCTCTATATGACCTCGAAAGCGATTGTATATTTCCTCATTTGATGTCAAGAGGGTTTGAACCGCCCTGACATTTTGACTAATACTGTCCACAGTAATACCCTCATTGACATTGTCACTAATGAACTGTTCTTTCAATCTAGATCGTATGGTTGTCAAATAATCCAGAGTATCTTCCTGTGTATCAACTTGTTGGTGAATATAATTGTGAGAGCTAGTAGAAGAGCTATCCACCACTGAAGGATCTGTGCAAAGTGAATCTTCAGTCGGAGTAAACACATTTTGATCAAGGTTGTCGATTCTGTCTTTAATATAAACCTCATTCTCAGTAGGCTGTGGTTGTCCCACTTGATTATCTGAATTCTCATACAAGTTGACGTCTTCATATTTCTTCTCCTCGGCCATATCATCGCTAGAACTATTCGGAACTACCAATTGATCTGTTGTTTTGGGAGTTGAGGTAATCGGTTCATCATTAGATGAAGTAGTTGTGTCATATTCGCCACTGAAGATCTTCTCGTCCTCGTCCTCATCCGGACTAATAGTATGATTCTTCTGTTGATCATCATCTATGCTATGTGATGCATCACCTTTACTATCAGCCTTCTGCTGAACAGTTTCCGGTACATGAGATGACATGATCTTCTCGTCGGTATCGCCCCGGCTAAGACTAGATGCTTTAGCTCCAATTGAGTTAGTAGCAGCCTTCTTCTTCTTTGACTTGCGGCCTCCTTTACGTGGTGATACTGCCTTCGCAGGCTCCTCCATTGATTGCAGTAGCTCATCTCTTGTCAATTCTGCATGCCACTCTGCACATCGTGCTTCCAACCAACGGTATATTAAGCCAGAAATGATACTTGATACTCGGTTCTCCCCGCCAACCCCACTACAAGTAAGCTTTAGATTGTCAGCCTGAGAGGCGTTGTTACCTGATGTAGTATCCAGCCACGTTTCGAGACGGGGAGGCAGTGTTAAGGACTTTGTTGCCGACTCTTTACACTGCCGCGAGCATAACACTGTCAACCATTGCATCATAATCCACACTGACTTCTCAAGCAACATTGTCATATTAGAAACTTCTTCGGCATCCTTCTTTACTGTTTCAAAATCGTCCATTTCGCTCAAAGTAGACACGTGATCGACGGCAGACTTGAGATTATCATGAGAATACTCATTCGCCTTGAAAGCTTTACTAAGAAAGTCAATACCAGTCTCAAGTGCTTCATTCTCCATAGTAGATATGATCTTCCTTATCTTTTTGCACAAACCATTGATTTCTTTGCTAAACTTCTCGCTCATACACTCAACTCCAGAGGTTAATATACCGCTTGTTTGCATAATGGTAACTACTTGGGATAGGTTGATACGGGCAGAAACGAGTTGCACAAACAAGCCTTCTTCTTCTTGATTCAGAACATCAACTGACTTTAGTTGTTCATTGTGTTTTCTATATGCCTCTTTTACACAGAGTACTACCAAAGGATTTGGTTCATCAGCTTTACAAATCCCGATATAAAGTGATAAATCATTGACCAGATCAGATAAAACAGTAATCTTTTTCATGATTAATTGTTGAAGAGCGTAATGATAGCACGGTATCAAATGGTAGGTCTTTTTAATAATCAATATGTAAGATTAATATTGAATCCATTATTAATTGTAATGTAGATAGTATTGGCGATGAAATAACCCATCCACACCGATCAAATAACAAAACAAGATTAACATTAGAAATAAGAGTTAGTCTGAGGGACGGGGTACGTGTATACACTCAATATACCGCAAAACGTTTAATATATAAATAACTTACATTCCATAACACTCGCCCAAACTTCAGGCGGTAATACTAATTCCTCCTCACTGTTTTCCTCTTGTACTTGAGGTGCACCATCAACCATATTTTCGTCATTGGTATTTTGTTTATTTGCGGTCGATGAACTATCCATAATAATGTCAAGATTAGAACTGTCGCTCATGGTATAATACTACCGATGCACTGTACTAGGTATGGTGGTAAATGGATAATGGAAGCTGAATAATAAGCCCTACCTATCGAGCAACTTATCATACTCAAAAAATATTATTATGAAAGACTCCCTATTATTTCGGTTCGATCGCGATCTCATTCACTCGACCAAATTTTCACCACTCTCGCCTTTGCTTTATTATTGGTTCACTACTCTCCTTCTATGGAGTGTGTGGCTTCTCCATACTCGAGGGTAGCAGCCCTTTTTTTCGAGAATTTCAGCGTGAGCGTGTTAAAATCGATAAGGATACCAACTTTCCGTCTTCGAATTATGGCACAAGCAAGAGCAGATCCCTTTCACACGATATACCACTGTGATCGGCTTTTGCTCAACAAGATTGTCTGTGCTATTCCAGTGTTTAAGAAACATTATCTACTCACAATATAGGTATATAACTTAAGACATAACGATAGAATATCATAAACGTATACTTTAACTTAACATGGGTGTGAAGTATGGACGGGACGTTCTATACTCTCTTAGTGGTCTGTACAGGAAGGATATTGCTCTAATATGTAAACGTCTTGCAGCTGAGTATGGTATGGCTGAGCGTCCAATTGATGTAGATTGTAGTTATGTTGGTTTCAAAGTAGGAAAGAAGGCTCAGTCTGTAGCAAACTTTCTCATCACATGGTCAACATATGGCCTACAGATGAACCCCGTATGTGATGGCAAGCGACCAATTAGCAAGCAAGCTACCAATAAACGTAAAGCCGATCGTGAGAAGCATCGTATCGAAGCACACTGCCTCCGTCATGGGATTGTATCATCCAACCATCAATTGAAATCTAATACACTAACTGATTCAGAACGTAATGATATCCGTGAAGAGATTGCAAAGATGCAACGTAGCATGAAGTCCAAGGAGACACAGTCCAGGAATGTAATGGAACCCAACTTTGAAGAGAAGTTGATTGAAGAGTTGGAAACTACCGGAGCTCATACCAGGAATAATGCCAATGGATCTGTTAGTCGAGTAATGAAAGCTGAGTTTCAAGCCGATGCTGTTATTATGGGCCGAGTTGCCAATCGTAAAACACTAATGGCTATTACTGGTGATGCTGATCAACCACTACTAGGAGGAGATGACTTTGTTGCTGTAAAAGAGTTTACAAAGGATGGTTGTATGGAAGTTGTTAGTACATCACGTGAAACAATCGAAAAGTTGCAGAGATATCTCACCGAAGAGCAGTCGGACTATGAAGAAGATGATAAGTCTCATCCCGTGTTCAAACCGGCAGCCTATCCTCTGTTTGAGAATGTAACCGATCGTAAACTCCGTGCAGTAATGGCATTGATTCTTGGCTGTGATGTTTATGGGAAAGGATTGGAAGGTGTAGGTGCTAAGACTTTGTCAGATATGATTAATATCGAGTATCCAAAGTTCAACGAGACAGCCAAACGTGAGTATACTCTTCTTGCTTACCTTAAATGGCGGATGTGGACCGGCACGGAAGGATTTGATATAGAAGTGGTCAATACATACATCCGTGCTTTGTTGTATGAGCCAACTAACTTAGCTCCTGAGGGTGACGATGAGGTTCAACGGACATATCTTGGTAATGAACCACCTGCTCGATTACCAGCTGACTATTTGGAGGAGTTTGCTCTTGATGGCTTTACCAACATTGTCAACCGTGTAAAAGTTGAAGTATGTAAAGGAGTAGGAGCTTGTAGTCACATGTTTTTAGCTGCTGATGGAGTTTACAAGTGTGCAAGCTGTGAGGAGTTGGTATGTACACATTGCAAGGGAGAAATTGACGGCGAAACAAACTGCTTACCATGTTATGCTGCCAATAGGCTAATACCCGAGTCTGATGTAGAAGGAGGCATGACGATTAGTGAAATGAGGACGGAACTATCCAGCAGGCACGATGTTGAACATGTTAATGAACTTACCATTGATGAGGTACAAGAGATGTATGCCATAAGGGAAATCGCTTCATCTCGAATCAAAGGTCAGCTCAACAGTGTTCCTCTCCCATTGCACCCTACTTGTGAAATGGATGCAGAATCCACAGAGAATTGGGATACAATCGTTGAGGATGTTAATTTGAGAGACGGTGGAGCATTCTTATCTGATCCAGATCTTGATAAACAGTACTTACCAGGGATACTTTCCTTCTTTGCGGCGCTGGTGACTTTCGACTCAGAAGAACATACAGATTGGAAATCCAAGGCTGCCGTGTACAAAGCTGTGCCGTCGATGTTTGTCGATTTGGCCAAACGTTCTCGTCTTGATGATGGATATAGGCTATTGAAGAGATGTATCCGACATGCATTTGATAGTAGATGTAAGTCTATTGATGATGTCGTAGGCAGTCTGGTGATGGACAAAGATGGCAATATTGGTATCCGACTTGGTACTGATGTTCCAGCTTCAATGAGGAAGGATATATACCAGACGGAGATTGTGGCAACTGCCATGGATATACTTGGTTGCAAATGCTCGTGCAAATGTGGTTCTCAGGGTAATGAACGGATTGTATGTGTTCATACAATCGTCGTACTATATCTTCTGTCGGTTCTCTTGATCGAAGACTTGGCCGAGAGCATGCTTATTGCACTTGCCTCGAGGATAAATGGCTCTATCGATTCTTCCGAAGTCGAAGGAGAAGACCAACAGTGGATGTGGAACATGAGTAATTGGAATGAAGCAGAGACTGTCAGTATGAAGCAAAGTATCATTACACTTATGGAAGCTGCAGGCGAGTACGTACCAGATGCCAATACCAAAACGATTCCCGAACTTCTTCAAGCATTTGTTGTTGGCACTGAGAGTAGAAAGAAGTGGAAAGAAAAGAGTAAGGTGCCGCCAAAGCCATCTGAGTTGGGTCCAATAAAAGATATGGAATTCATGTCTACTGCAAAAAGGGCTAAACTTACCGTACGACCAAATCTCAAAGCCCCACCATTTGATATTTGCATGCCAGTTAATGAGCACACATGTTCATTGCCAAACTGCTCAATAAATGAAGATAGTCCACACCAAGACATGAAGGAGTGCAACGGTGACAACTGTAACAAGTTAGTACATCCATCGTGCCATATCCAATACGAAGAATCGGGAGGATTTGTACACGAAGAGAACAGATGGTTCTGTCAAGATTGTCACCCGAAGACGCCACCACCGCCGAAGTATTTGAGAATCTTGTCACTGATGAAAGTTGCTGGTTGTGAAGTAGATGATAGTAAAATTGTTGGTCTGAGATTGTTAGCAATGCGTGGGGTAAAAGAGTTAGGCACCGACTTCAGTAAGCAACGATTGGCAGAAAAGAAGGCAGTAGAGGAGTGGACAAAGTTAGAGAAGAAGACTCACCAACGCTCGAGGAACATAACTACATCCCAGAGTTCGAATCTAAACAAGAGGAACCAAAGGGATACACTTCCTACTGCCAAGACACCAAACAGTAAGAAGAGAAAGCATGATGCCGTTGTAACTCCTTCTCCTCAACCTACCACCAAACGTTTACGACGAAGAGGATGTTCACTACCAATTAAGTCAGCCCCAAAGCCAAAGAACAAGACACCACCAAAGAAGAGATCGAAGTTTATCAAGTGCCACATGTGGGGCAGTCTCCAACACCCTCACGGAAGGTGTTCAGTTAATAGCCATAATAGTCCAAACATGAAGTTTCCCAGAGTACCAAAACACCCTAGTGAGCTGAGGTCTGATAATCCAGAGAGACAGTCGGTCATCAATCGAGCAGGTAAAGTCTTTCTTCGTCGGGAGATTCTCCGCCGGATGGGATACAGTCCTGATTATGAGGGAGAGAGAAGGATATGTATGAATCATGACTTTGAAGAGATAACAAAATGCATTCCAGTCACGTTCAAAGACGAACAATTCTCACAATCTTACCGACTAAGAGTGCCTCATGCTGGCGGAAATCGCTCATCCGAACTAACATCAACTACATCCAAAGGTAATGGTGCCGCTCGACTAACTACCCGACTTGTAACGGACGTTGTCGAGACAGCCAAACAGTTGCCACCCGGTTTCTCTGTCGAGGCATTGAAAGAGGAGCACGAGGGAGCAGCCGAACCAACATCTTTGAACGAGAAGCTCAGGCATACCGAGGAGGAACTTTTGTTGAGGGAGGCCGAGCTTGAGCAATCACAAGCAGCACATGCATCTGAGGTACTAGCCAACTGTCAATCTTGGGAGCAAAACTCAGATGAAAGTCATATCTCCATTAATCCCACGGTAGCACGTGCGGCCGGTTTGGATGTGCATATACCTACACCGTTCCCCGAGTCAAACGATCCTCGATTCTTCAAGCAACTGCCACTGCCTCGACAGGGTGATACAACACGTACAGAGCATAGCAAACTTCAGCCAACGATCACATTAGATATATCCGACGATGAAGTCCAGCGTAGGACAGGCTTCCCAACAAAGCAGCATTTACTGTCATATATTTTCATTGTTTGTGATGGTGATATTAATCTGATTACCCGACGGCAAACTGTCCTCACATGGCTAGAGGCATGGTTTATGCATTTCGAATTCAAATGGGGCCGTACCATTCCAAGGTTACAAGATGCTGCTGCACTCTATGGTGGCATCGATAAGAAATACATCAAGCATGAGATAAGGTTGAAATACAGTATTGAACGAAATGCACGAACAAGATGGCCGACTTACGCGTCATATGAAGAGGATATTAGTCTGCGTGATGAAGAGTGGGACAAAAAGTATGATGGGTTGAGAATTATATTTCATGATATGACAAACATTCCAGCATATGGCTTTTCAGATGCAGACTTAAGCCGTATCACTTACAGCAAGTATTATGCGATGAACTGTTTCAAAGGTGGTATATATTGTCAACTCTGTGGATGGATTGGTACCGCAGATTTATGGACAGGAGCCGTTAGTGACACAGATTACAACAAACGAGCTGGATACTTAGAACAACAGCAACAATATCAAAATGAGGATTTGGTAAATGGTAAGATCATACCTTGGACTAACGTGTATGATAAAGGATATCGTGCTAAGTTGGTTGCTTGGCGTGCCGGGGAGCAGAAAGTCCTGCAGCCAGTATGGGCTGAAAGCGACCGACGATTTGGAAGGGATGACACTTTGTTAACTGCTGCTGTTGCCCATGACCGTGGTGCCAACGAAAGAGCAGTGAATGTATGTAAGAGGTCATGGTTAGTGAGTAGAGGATTTCAACCAAACGGAAGTGCAAACGAACTAAACGATGCCTGGATGACATGGTCATTCCAGGTGAACTTTATGTTCAATCCTGTATTATAAAATTAACAATATGTACTTACCTTGTTTCTTCTTCGTATTGAATAGTTTGTGATATTGTTCTTGTTCTTTGTTGATTGATTGGATTTTAGAAAATCCTGTTTCCTATCTATGTATTGCCATAAAGGCGTAATGCCAATCGCTCTAGTACGTATTCTCTAACACTTTGGCAACAATACATAGATTCAATACTATTGTTTAATACCCATCAACTAATATCAATTAGTATACTCTAATCCCTTCCCAAATCTAATACCAACATTCCAATATCATCAATCCCACTTATAAATAATATTAAATAATACCAATAATCAATACTACCACAAATACCAACAACTGCACTAACAACCGTACATTAAAATTTGCAAATTATACCGATATGATATACCACGACCGGCCTACCGAATGAACTGGTTGATTTTAATGTTTGTATGTCCATATTATCGATTAATATGATGTATAATACCGCTTATTTGCCGCAACATACTCTCCAACAGACGTTTGTGATGACGGTTGTATTTGCTAAAAATTGTTGATTATTAAGGTGCACATGGAGTAAAATTGATATCCCCACAGCATGATCCATACAATGGCGGCATCATAAACGGATTCCTTGATAGATTATACCCCTAAAAACATGCGGGAGGTATATCATACACCTATCAAACGATTACATTAGGCCTCGTGTACCATAAAGGCCGCAAAAACTGAGATTTCGAAGCTAACGGCTAATCGACCTCTTAACTAAATAGGAAGTCCGAATCATAACACGGTGAGTTCATTATTGGATAGAGCGTTAAATTTTGATCAAGACAGTGTATTGATAACATATCAATCCTATTATTATTGATGTTATGGTAATCGTTGCAAAGATGGGGCTGATTGAGTTGTTGTTGTGTTTTGACTTTTTTTGTTTTTTTGAGCAAGACACGGCTGCTACCCTCGAGTTTGGAAAGCCACACACTCCATTAGCCTCACAATTCACAAATAGCAGACGTGGATTAGTTATTATTAAACATATTCGAAGTATTAAACAGCATATTCGTCTTTGGTGGCCGTCATTTTAATCAATTCACTCGAGCAACGCACAACTCTCAACTCTAAACCGCCAGCCAATCAGAAATAATTATTCACTAATACTTAATAACACATCACCAAATAAACAATGTCAACATCAGCACGTCGTCGTCTCCTACGTGACTTCCGCCGTCTACAAAATGATCCACCCTCCGGCGTAACCGGAGCACCCATGGATACAAACATAATGCTATGGCAGGCCGTAATCTTCGGTCCAGACGATACACCCTGGGAAGGCGGTACATTCAAACTAGTACTCGAATTTACAGAAGATTATCCAAACAAGGCACCCACTGTCCGATTCTTAACAAAAATGTTCCATCCGAATATATACAATGATGGACAGATTTGTTTAGATATATTACAAAATCAATGGAGTCCAATATATGATATATCAGCAATATTGACGAGTATTCAAAGTTTATTGTGTGATCCTAATCCGGCTAGTCCGGCGAATTCCGAAGCGTCACGGTTGTATAATGAAAATAGGAGGGAGTATAATCGTAGGGTTAGGGAAATTGTTGAACAGAGTTGGGTTGATGATAGTTAAATTAAAGTTTTGGTGATGGATTTATTTGGGATTGAGATTGGGATGGTTATATTATTAGATTGATTAGAATGTGTTGGAATTATTATTATTAGATTAAAGTGTTGGTGGAATTATTATTGGGGTATAAAACATAGAGAGGAGTATTATCCACCACACAACAAATAGAGATGGACTAAAGGATGGACCCCCAACGCTGGATTAGCTATTAAGTTAGGGTGCATCAAAATCTCTCACCTTTTAACACGTTATGTGACATTCTTCTCTTAGTTAAATAAAGGGATTGATAGGGAACAGCAAATTATGTAGCAGTTTAGTCTTTACTTCATTGGGGCACAAGCTCACACAAAATCTGTGGGGTCCCAATCATCACCAGTAACGTCGGCATCATCCCAACCATCTCTTCGTCCTAGCTTGCCAGCTTTGTATCCTATATCTAACCCGTCTAGAATCTTCATATCTTCCTTTGTCAATACAAATGATTCACCCCCATTTACTCCGCCATAGCTGTTTTCGGCAATGGCAATTCGTTCAATCTTGGACGAGCAGCCAGATCGTGGTACACATACAAATCCCTTCTGCATACTCCATCGTACCAATAACTGTGCCTTTGTCATGCCTTTAGCCTTGGCTAAATCTGCCAATACTGCCCAACCTTCTGCAGGGCCTTGCACTGGAAGATGCGCGTTTAACAGGTTATGAAGGCAAAGAAAGGATAATAGTAACTTCAGTTAGTGCATATGGCTTGCAAAGACAATCAAGGCCAAATGAAGCACTCAAAACACCACACTTCATATTGAACACATGAATTCACAATACAAAACAGTGCTAACGCGGACTTTCCTCCACTCAACTTAGACCAAGCGGAACAACCGATCGCTATACCATTTGCATCACAATATGACACTACATCTTTGTGCATATTAAATGGACTCAACTCCAATTGATTAACTGCTGGTAAATCTTCAATTTTATCACCCACCATTTCTTGTATCTCCTTCAATGGCCCTAAAAGGAGAAGAGGGGTTAGTAGTTTTTCCATATTAGAGAAAGTAAACATATCATGTGCACACTTACCTAACCCATAGTTACATACTCCCACAGCCTTAACAAATCCTGAATCTCTTAAATCTAACAATGCCTGATATGTAGCCAATCTCCTATCCTTGTCTGTTAATGGTGAATGTATCGAAACCAAGTCTAAATAACCACAACCAAGTTCAGCAATGGTATTCTTGACACTTCGTTTCACTGCAATATATGATGCTTTATCAACTTTAGTTTGATTTGATTTTTGTTGTGTAGTTTCTGTAGATTGTTCTGAATTAGATAATTTATGTGATATGAATAGTTGATCTCTACGCTGTCCTCTTCCAGCTGAACCGTCGATTGTTGGACCTATTGACTTTGATTTGTATCCTCTGATCGTTTGTTGGGCATGTTTATCAGCTGTTGCAGATGTAGCATCTAGTAATTCTAGCAATTCTGGTGTTTCATCTTTATAATATCCTTTCTGTAAACCAGGTAGACCATTGTCTAGATAGAGTTTAATTGGTTTAGCAATCTCTGCATTACTTCCATACAATGTTCCGACATCAAAATGTCTAACGCCACTTCGTAATGCCAATGAAACACATCTGGATGCTAAGTCAGGTGATGTTTTATATAATGAATATCCCACACGTGGTATTTGTATAGTAGATTGTCCATTTCTACCACCTCGTAATGATAAGAATGGTGATGGGTCTAAACTTTCTATGAGTGAATGTTGTATCTTTTTATCTCTACTAATGTTTGGAGTTGATATCGGTGAGGACTTTGTACTACTACTGCTCTTGGCACGAGCTGCATTGAATGCTTCTAAGTCGATAGTTTCTGCCTCTGGTAAAGGTGATGCTATAGCCGAGGAGGGTATGACGAGACTGATAGTTGCAGATGCACCGGCTAACACATCTCGTCGAGTTATTGATTTTGTGTTGATCGGATCTCCTTGTGATAGCGCCTTAGCATATGGATTGATGAGGGATAGAATCAATAGTATTATAATCATGATAGTAGTATATAAAGGACGGATATATCTGTTCACTGTTGCCGCCTCAATCTCAACACTTACTCAACAACAACTATCTCGTATTATATGTACTTACTCTCATAATTTGCAAAGATGTTTCCATTTACTCTGGACTCCCTATTAAATAGGAACTTAAATTTTAATTGTTTGGTTGGTATCTATGGTATGTTTATCGTTAGCGGAGAATGATTGAAGCAGTAGTTTGTGCGGTGGCCGGTGGCAATTATTGACGTAGTAGTAGTAGTAGTTTGTTAATAATAGCAACGTCGTTATCATTAGGCTAGATTATATCCGCCGGTGGTGTTTTTTGATAGACGCAGTACGATAGTATATTATCAGCTTTTTGCAAACTAGTACTGCAACACATTATATAAGCGCTTGAAATAGGGTGAACAGTCTTGTGGATTTATTATAGGTAAACAATGGGTAACAGTATACAAAATATGTCAATGTGTGCCAATTGTGGCAAGGGTGAAGAAGATGCTAAATCCCTAAAAACATGTGTAGCATGTAAGATGGTCAAATATTGCAACGCTACTTGTCAGAAAGCACACCGACCACAACATAAAAAGGCATGCAACGAACGTACTACAGAGTTACACAAAGAAGAACTATTCAAACAACCTCCACAGAAGGAAGATTGTCCAATTTGCTTAGCTCCATTGCCCTTTTCTCAAAATATAACGCATCAGGTATGTTGTGGGACAAAGGTTTGTCATGGTTGTAATTACAGTATGTATTGTGGAGGTGAATCAAAGAAACCGGGTGATTATCCATGTCCATTTTGTAGACATCCATTAGGGGGGGGTGGACAAGGGAAGGTGTATTTCGAGATGATTCAGAAGCGTATGGATGTGAATGATGCTAGTGCAATATATCAACTAGGAGATGATTATTTTCAAGGGTACAGAGGACTGACTGTAGACAAAAAGAAGGCGTTTGAGTTACATTCCAGGGCAGCCAAACTCGGTCATGAGGGGGCACATGTCAGGCTACATGATGCATATGAAAAAGGTGAAGTTGTTGAGAGGAATAAGAAGAAGGCAACGTATCATTTAGAAATGGCAGCAATCCTTGGGAGTGTTATTGCACGACATAATCTTGCCGTTTACGAAGAGAGGAAGGGTGACTACAGGATGTCAATGAAGCATTTCATGATTGCAGCGAGAAGTGGGTGGAAAGAGGCTTTGGAACCTATCAAGCGTAACGGTTACATGTTGGGGATTGTTACTAAAGATGAGTTTGCTGAGACATTACGTGCTTGTCAGGTAAGCAGAAGTTAATTGTGCACAATGGTCACAGACCACCCTTTGATTTGGGCATTGGGTTCGGATTGTGAAACCAAGTTATTAATTTAATTCATGGCTGGGTTGTTGAGTTGAATTGTGCATATGATATGGTTTTGCACTTTCACTAACAAATGCTAACCTCCCTACCTCCCTCTCTTCTTGGATATACTTGTGACCATTGTGTGGAATGGACTTCTGATTCCCTCAGGCTGCTCGTGATGAGATGAGGATTGATGAGAGGGATAAAGAAATGGCAGCAATCCTCGGGAACGAAATGGATTCAATTGCAACAGAACACGACCCTAGATACTACTTGTAGATAGATTGTTGAAGAGAACAGTGAGTGTAGTAAGTGGCTGGTATACCAATGCATCAAGGACGTAGCTATCCTAAATATTTGTTTAGAGTTATACTACTTTGACTGCTCAATCTTTCGCCTTCCGCTTCATAATCTTTGTAGCCTCAATCATTCGTTCATCTAACTCCTTCTGTAGCCCCCGTACCATTACTCTTAATACTGCATCAACATTATATGCACCACCTTTCGTCCTCCACAATTCTCTCAATACCATCTTGGTCATTACCACTGCAAATGTTGCAACACCGAATAGACCACCCTGTAGTGTCATTGCATTCTTGAATAGATTGCCAACAGCAGGAGCCGCTGTCGAAGAAGAAGCGGCAACACCACCAACACTAACCAATATAGGGAAACTACCCACCATAATAAGTCCCAATATACCCAACATAATCAAATGTATGACAGGTACCTTCCGTTGTAACGCACCCAATCGTCGTGATCTTGCCTGTCGTAATGAACGTACCGTGTCATATACCTGTCCTGGTATACCCACACTTGTTAAATATAGTATAGCCTCTAACGGATCATCTGCTGGACGTGCACTTAGTATTAATGATGGTGATATTGATGATTCTTTCGTTGTTTGTTTTGTATTGTTGTCATTAGTAGTTGATGTTGTTGTGGTTGGTAACTGTGATAATGTTCCACCGAGTAAATCATCTTTAACATATCGAGCAATGGAATTTAAACATGTAGAGTACATGGAACGTCCCTGTGATACTAATGCTACCTGTTCTAATAGTGACTTGGCCTCTGTTACTTCATCAAATAGTGCATAATATAGTGCCTGTGTGTGTATATATGATATGACAAAGAAACATGATTTGAGGTTAGCCACATTACAAAACACATCAACTCAAATCACAATTAACCTACACAATAACACATAAACTCACCTCCTGTTGGCTATACAAAAATCCAAAAACCTGTCCAACCAATATACTATACAACAATCCCACTAAACTAATAAAACTAGTAACTGCATCATTCAACATATTAATTTCATTCGGCAATGTAGTATACTTGATAATAAAGTTGGTAATATATGTATTTATTATTGGTAATGATAGAAATGATAATAATCCACATATTGTTGCTGGTAGTAGTACTCGGAGGAGGGTTTGTATTTCAAATTGAATACGATTATTACGTGATAGGAATGGATTGTTTGAGTTGGAGTTGATATCTGCTGAGGATGTTGATGTTGATGATTGGAGATGTATTTTCTTGTTTCTAAAACTAATCTGACGATATAATCTACTATTTGATGATCTACCATTGCAAAACTTGAAAGATGAAGCAAAAGATGATGCATGTCCTGTCGTTGGAGTTGCTATCCGAGACGATGAGCTTGCTCGAAGGTGAAGAGCATCATAAGAAGGTGCACTGACGATTGGTAGAGTTGATGGAGAAAATGATGATACTCTGGATGAGCCTAGTAGCAAAAGCAATACCTTCATAGCAGCACAAATATATACAGTAGCAGTAACCATAGTCAGTCTTTTGTCAATGGTATATTGGGATCTCGGCTTCCTTCGGTAGCAATAAGCAATTGTCATTGTGTTCACTCAGTGAAGGTCTGGAAAAAAAATGACAGAGGATACCGTTGGGTATCCTTTACTTTTAATTCTATAATGGTTAACATGACGACTGAAGCGGCATATAGACATGACGTCTGCTCTTTCATATATCGTCTGTATACTCAATCAAATCCGATAGTATTTAAGAGGCTATGTAGCTTCAAATGGTGGTGAATATGTATGCGTTTTATCGCCAAATATGGTGAATTCCTCGTGAGAGAGGGTGTGTTATTGCATAGTTCTCACTCTCTGAGGGAGCACATTAGTATAGTAGTGAATAGCCGCCTCTGTTAACATCATCTCCATTTGCTCAGAGAAGATATAATAAAGTGATTCATCTTTGGTTTTAATACAAGGGTATGTAATTGAAGGTATCTAATATAACAACTCTGTTCACAAACAAAAAATCTTGCGCTTCTGCCACAAAACAACACCACGGAATGGATAATAATAACAACGTCCGTATATTAGAAGAGTACTGTGCATCTGATGATATATCATTAGATGGTCTTAGAGAAAAGCTACAGCAAATCACACAGCCAATTGCACTGGCAGTTTCACATTTCTTACATGAGTTATGTCTAAATGAAAGTGTTACACATGATATGGTACAATTAGTACTAGATAGCATTCTATATGCAGCACACTATGTATCAAATCGGTACCATGGAGTTAGTTATAATGATGAAGATGTAGACCGTTATGAAGCAGAGCAAAAGGAGGCCGAGGACAAGTCTCCGTCGGCGGAATCTCCACGAAAACGTAAATGCTCATCAGATAGAACATTTCCTATACATTTAGCGGCCTCTAATGTACACTGTCCAAACTCTGTGGTAGAGTTATTAGCAAAGAGTAATCCGTCTGCAATTGGACATTTGTCCAAACTTACAGTAGGACATAGTAGCAGTAAAGATGGACATTATAAAGATGAGAAATCTTTAGAAAAGACGCCATTACATTGCTACCTTTCAAGGACGTCGAATTTACAATTGGATACAGTTAAGATATTGGTTGACCTTTGCCCGGAATCTTTGAAGTTGGGGACAGATTTACCATACTTTTCAGCAGATATATCATACTTTCCAATACATACAATCATGGATAATATTATGGATAACCCAGAAGTCGAATCACATTATGACATACTTCGGTATCTCATCAGCTTAGACCCTACGATTCTTCTGTGTAAGGACGAATTGGAACAATACCCTGTGCATATGGTTTGTCGGCACAGTATTTCATCTGCAGGTCTTGTCCAGATCCTTGTTGATGGGGTTGGGATTAAATATTATACAAACGTACCAGACTGTAATGGATATTTGCCAATTCATCTTCTTTGTAAGAATGAGGTCATGGGAAAGGGAGTGAAGCTGGATGTATTACGTATTCTAATCGATGCAAACCCAGACTCATTGCAATTTAGAACCCATTGGAATGGGATTTCCCTCCCGATCCACTATGCTTCTCAATTTCAAGACCCTGTCTTTTGTAAGATGCTGGTAGACGGCTACCCAGATAGTTTAAGAGTGGGAGATAATAACAGCTGTCTGCCATTTCATTTAGCATGTGATAAAGGGTCAATTGAGACCGTGAAATATCTTTATGAGGCTAATCAGGAATGTATCAACAAAAGCACCCGTTCTGGCGTAAATCCATTGTATTTGGCGCTAGCAAGAACACCGGGGGTAGAACATGAAATTATCAAGTTTCTTCTGCAACGTGACCCTGAGTTAGCTACCATAGCGTTGCCCAACGTTGACGGTGACCACATACTTTTACCTTTACAATTAGCTTGTAAACGGAATGCTTATGAATCTATGAAACTTTTGTTTGACACATATCCAACTGCTATTTACACCGAAGAAGGCTCAGAAGAGTTCATTTCAATTCCAGGTACAGCCGAGGGAAGTGGAAGTGCAGCTGAAAGAAGCAGGGGCTTCTTGCGGAGACAGATGTATGATATCACAAGGTTTTGTAATAGCAAAGATTTGGCTTTCCCCCTTCCCCATCATCGGGCAGTGAAAAGTGATGTTACCCTTGGTGTGTTCAAGTTATTGACAGAAAAGCTCCCACAACATGAACAGTATGATCACGAGAAAAAGACCACGTTACATTTAGCTTGTGAATATGGAAACATTGGTATCGTTAAGTACTTGGTTCAGCTTTATAAAGTTGATCTTACAGTCCCTGACTCTGACGGAAACTACCCTCTTCACTTGGCTTGTCGGGAAGGATATTGTGACATTATCAATTCATTATTGGAAGCAAATACTGTATCAGTTTCAATAAAAAACAGTGACAAGAAGCTCCCTATTGAATTACTAGTTGAATCGGATTGTGATCAAGATTGTTTGGTGTATACAGAGGCAATTTGGCGGTTACTTGTTGCTTCACCGCCGACTTTTTGAGAAGTATCTCCTGTTGGTTTAGTGGCAGGAGGTGTACAAATGATTAATCGATATGAGCACATTTACTTCATAATAATTATTAGTAGCAACAACAGAGTACAAGTCTATACATAGTTCACCTAACTTTATAACATATAACATCTATCTATACAGTCCTAAACGGTGACTCTACCACACAAACTACCCTCTCTAGTGTATGAGAAGTTTTACATTGACATACTCATACCAGCCATACTCATACACATGGCATCTGTCTTACCAAAGACTGATTCTCCCTCCTCTTCTGTACCATCAGTAGCTGTGGCAAGGTCAGGAGAAGTGGATGATGAACCACCACCTCCTTCTGATTTGGATGTTTTGGATTTGGACGTTGTCTTCTTTTTAGATTTAGATTCCTTTTTGTATTGCTCCTTATTTGCTTCAATAGAAGTCTTAACATCTTCTGATTTGGATGACTTGGACTTGCACTGTTAAGAAGAATGATGAAGTTCAAATGAGGTGAGCTATGTAATAAAGTGTATGCGAATATCAGATGTATACATATATAGGACATACCTTTTTAGACTTTGACTCTGGCTGTAACCGACGGCCGCCGCGGAGAAGTTGATGTTGCTTCTTCTTCCCTCCTTTATTGATATGATTCTTCATTACTCTACGATTGAATAATTGAACAGAAGCTTGTTCACCACTGTTCTGTAGAGCTCGAACCGGGGCTGGAGGCTCAGGACAATCATCCTCGTCCCATTCAGTGGGCTCTACTTTTGCAACAACTACCGGAGGCTCTTCTTCTACTACTATCGGCTCTTCTGCTACAACTGGCGGTTCCTCAAAAACACCAAACTCCTCTACTGGTACCTCCTCATCTACCGGAATAGCTTCCAACTTCTCATCTGAAACATCCGCGGCAACATTACTCGACGCCGTATCGTTATTATTATTCAAATTGGATACCAAAATTGCAACACCGGCGGCTAAACCAAATACTAATAAGACAGAACCTAATGCAAGTATTGTCTTTTTAGTTGTATTACTTTTAGTTTTTGGTGGACGTGCTGCCAATGGTGGTTTTTCGGATGCTGCTGATGCTAATGCTGATGCAAATGCATCGTTGTTCTCAATGTTCTCTGTCATCATCGTCATCGTGTTATGATTTATTTTGTTTATGTATTGACTTGATGACTACTAGACTATCGATTGGGGGACTATTGTTTAACTGTAGGGACGATTATGAATACTTACCACCGTCGTAATGAATGTTGTGTTGTGTATGAGTTGTGTTTGCTTGTTGGAGGGAACTTTCAATAAAATCGTGAGGTGGGCTTGCTAATTATCGTTGGTAAAAGGATACCACCCAAATGGCCGTCACACTGACTTTGATTGGCGACTGGCGATTGGCGGCAAAGGTAAGAGAGCAACAGGTACGCAAGCGCATCACAACAACAGGGAGGTCGATACTATTGGTTATTAGAGGTTAGTAGTCTGAGATATTGTTAACTCCGAGTGTCGATTGAATTAGGGTCAAACAATTTCAATTCAATCCAAAAAGGTATCTTACGGTGTACTGCAATTGTCGTCACAATACACAAGCATCTAGGATATTAACACTCTGCAACATATCAATACAATAAAGATAGAGTAATGGCAGAGGAGGAAGCAGAAACAACATCTTTAAAATATCAATCGCTATTCCCCGAGATACCACCCTTATCATCTCGGGATTTACTCCTCGATACCTTTTCATCTCATGCACAATCATCACCAACAAATAACAACACACTACAATGGACAGTACATGGAAAGAAAGTTATATTGGTAGATGTACGTAGTCGACCTGAACGAGAGGTGTCGATAATTTCAGGTGCTATATCAATAGATGAATTTAGAAATGAGGTACTTCCATCACTTCAGTCATTAGATGAATTGCAATTGGACGATGATCGAACAAATAATAATACTAGACAGAATGGAATAGCAGTAGCCACATATTGCACAATTGGATACAGATCGGGTGTAGAAGCAAGGAAATTAGTAATAGATTATCCCTCAGTCTTTTGTAACCAGAACAACACAAGTGATGATGAAGAAGCTGATAAGTCAATAAAGATTTATAACATGGACGGTATAATTCCATTTGCAAACTCAACCTTGGAAGAGGAGATACAAGACAATACAATACCCACATTATTAATTGAACCAATATCAAAACAACCTACGAACAGAGTACATGTCTATGGATCAGCATGGGAAAAGTATCTATCAACACAAGAAGGTATACTTGAGCCTGTGGTATTTTCAAAGATACATTTTATTTGGAAAGGTATATCTGATATTGGACGTAGTTTGTGTTTGAGATGCGGTTGCAATGGATGTTTAAAGTGAAGAGATGTTGATAGTTTTAAAATGAAATAGGCACAATTATTCTTTATCACATTCACTACATATTAACTAGTATGGCAACTAAGTCTACCCATTAAGTATCAAAAAGTCGGTGGAGAAGCAACAAGTAAACGCCAAATTGCCTCTGTGTATTCCAAACTATCCTGATCACAATCCGATCCAATTAGTAATTCAATAGGGAGCTTCTTGTCGCCATTTTGTGTAGAAACTGATACTGGGTTCACTTCTAGTAGGTAATTGACAACGTTACAATATCCTTCCCGACAAGCCAAGTGAAGAGGGTAGTTTCCATCAGCGTCAGGAACTGAGATGGCATCATTACTATGTTGAATCAAGTATTTAACGATGCCAATGTTTCCATACTGACAAGCTACATGTAATGTAGTCTTGTCCTCATTGTCACGCCAGTACACTTGGTATCTCTCTACCAAATACTTGAACACGCCTAGAGTAACATTGCTCTTCACTGCCAGATGAAGAGGAAAGGATATATCATTTTTACTAAATCTTGAGATATCATCTTCCTGTCTCTGTAGAAAGTCTACCGTAGGGTTCCGGACGTTAATTAAGTTGACTGGAGTTACCCCACCTCTACTACTGGCTTCTTTAACGTATATAGCAGCTGGGTATGCGTCAAACAAAAGCTGAACAGCTTCGAGCGATGCAAATCGTACAACCGCTAAATGCATTGGCAAATAACCGGCATAACCACTGCCGGTGGGTAATTTTGTGGAAGCACAATTAGGGTCACTTTGCAGGAGAAACTTTGTTATTTCATACTGATCATCGTTCCGATTGCTGATTACTAAATGGATTGGATGAAAGCCAGA
>Ga0214481_100181_pt1 | contig 32226 bp, 23 predicted proteins | sample M1_20Mar14CPVII9_4_FD_165057 | JGI IMG/M metagenome (GOLD analysis project Ga0214481, IMG submission 165057) | Marine eukaryotic communities from Monterey Bay, California, United States - M1_20Mar14CPVII9sort6BwellG10 | ecosystem: Environmental > Aquatic > Marine > Unclassified | place: USA...
AAAATGATTATGTATGTTATTATTATCAGGCTCGATTTGGAGAGCCACACCCATATGATCTGTTATTCTTATATAGATCAGCATGTGAGCATAGAATCTGATTAGCTCGGATTTCTTGCCATGATTGGGTTTACTTTAGAGATGTAAATATAGTACATCTTATACACTATGACTTGGACTTAGTACTCTTTTAACTGCTTATTTACTTAGTTGTCATTTGTGCGGTATGTTATTGCTAACTAACTTTATGACATGCTGGTATCTGTATATATTGTATCAAATTAAGTTAAACTAACTACAGAAAAGACCGCACACTTAACACCAACCTTCCTCACCTACCAACGACTCTATATAAACCAACGTCATCATTCTATTCACTCCAAGGGAACTCGTCCAACCATCAAATACATGGGCGTGAAGATACCCAACTCTCCACCTCGTGCCAATCCCATACCTCCACTTTGAAGTAAGATCTGTGTCCGAGATGTACCGGCGGGTGCCAATCGGAGGAATTCCATAACCTTAAGTGAATACTTAGTCAGACGTAGACCAAACCAATTGAATTGGAATCGTTGTGTGAATGGATTCCATGATGGCATTAGTGGTAGCATCCTGTTGTTGTTATATGTATAGAGGACGAGATGATGATATGGTGAGACTACGAGTTCAGTACACTAGACAGACAAACATATCCCGACTTACCAAGGCTTGCCACCACGGTAATGCTTACGAGCCTCCTTACTAGTCGAATACTCCCCAGTGGCTGGATCCTGCCACCCTCCATACTCATCATTCACCAAATCACGTTCTTCCAATATCTCAAACCCAGCTTTCTTCAATGCAGTCAAGCAATGATGTGTCGATGCAATATCCGGTAATCCATCACCCTCCTCAATCTGTTTCTTAATCAAGACATGTTCCGGATTCGACGGGTCATACTTGTCAGTTAAGCACCATTCATAACATGCAAAGATGGCACCAGGCTTGAGTACACGGTAAATCTCGGAATAACATCCCACACGATCGGGAGCATGACATGTAGCCTCGATAGCATACGCAGCATCAAACGATGAATTCTCAAATGGTTGTTTCATGAAATCACCTTGGACAGAACGACATCGTACATCTGACAATCCACTATCACACTCCTTAGTATTCTTAAAATGTGCATCAGCAACACATAATTCATTACCCCGGTCTACCTGATATTGATTCAATGTAAGGCCAGTAACATCGGCCCCCGTAAATTTGCATATATTACGCATCGGTCCACCAATACCACATCCGACATCTAATACTTTTACATTTGCCATGGAGGGCGTGCTACCCTCTCGAACTTCTTCATCTTCACTATGCTTAACACCATTGCCATTCATTGCAGCTCCACTACCAAGTTTCTTCTTCAAACCACTCAAAGCACCACTTAAATTCAATTTACTAGCTAAGTAAAATTCATGACGTCGCGTAGCTTCATCAAAACTTTCATAGGAATGACGATTTGAAAAGTGAAAAGATGCACCCCATCCCCATTCATAGAATAAGGTAGCTAAATCATAGTATGAATTGACTAAGTTTGTATAATTGGAATTACGTTCAGCTGTTGTTGTTGAGGTTAGATGTAGACGTTCATATTCGGATACTGATGATTTGACATCGGATGCTGATGTTAGATTGTTATTACGTTCCTTATAGTTTTGTAGGTTTGTGTATAAGAGTGTGAAGATTTTGATATGCAGTTGGTTTAGTTGCAGCAACAAACAGTTTTATATTCTCATTGCAACAAAAATGAAAATGGACACATCTTGTGCACAAAAAGTCTACATTCTACATTCATTCTCAATATCCACACCCGACCGGCAAAACTGATGAACTGACACAAACTACTCCAACAATACACAAACAATAAAACATAGATTAACTAGTTTCCGTGCCTGCCCCCTGGCCATATAGTTATATATTTGTGTGTGGTTGAACCGCAGATTGATATAAATATTTTCTTACTGCATTTTCTTATCAGGTTCGGCCACCGCTATAAGCACTGCCGCGTATTTTTTGCAATGTGATATCATATCTCTCTTACACCTATACTCTCTCTCTTCAACAGTCGTTCGAGACGGGGCTCAGTTTATATCAATTCAGTGCACATCTTATGCACCAAACCAACTCAACTTTCTCAAAAACTAAAATTTCCAACTCACAAATACCTCCGGCCCATCCTACACAACCCCATAACAACACACACTCATACACATACACACACACAAACAGATCTTACCTGTCCCCTTAACTGTTTTAAAAAACGTAAACTTTTACCATATGGATCAGCTGGTGTTAATAGCTGCACAAGGATTGAAGTGCCGATTGTTAAACTTGTTGAGATTAGAATTGGTGATAAACTATCGGATGAGGAGCGTGATGGGAATGTAAATGGTGCCATTGTTTAAGTGTAGTGTAGTGTATTGTTGGCCTCGCTTTGTGATATATTATATTGCTACAAAATTATCACATTGGCTTCGTCATTGGTTAGTACAGTACACGCAAAGATATCGTGATACGGAATGATGCTGTACTATCAAGGTGTAACATTGTTACAAAATCCCGTGAAGTACAGATCAAATTGTTACAGACTAATTAGCCGTTCCATCGCCATTCAGCGGGAAGGTTGTCAACTACTAAATGAGGGCAAGTTTACTTTAGGGCGGCTTTGTTGTTGTGCTACTATTGAGAATTGCCATCATAAAGTGAAGAAGCCTGTTGCAATTAGAGAGCATATCGTCTAATAGTGTTGTTTGGTTTTGTTAGTAGGAACATTTGGTAAAAGGTGAGTTATATCTTCTTAATTTTGCATTGCAATGGCAATGACTCTTTGCAAAAAGATATGCACATCTATGATATTCAATCACGCTTCTTTTTCTCATCATACATCAATATAGATATCATACAGCACATATAACAATGACAACCACTGCATCCTCCCCTCCCTTATCCACATCCTTATGTCATCCAGCCGCTCCCTCCGGACTACACTCTTCATCACGTCAAACTGGCAAGGTAGCACGATGGGTATGTGATCGATGTGGTGCAGTCATTGATAAACGAAAGTGTTCATTTGATGAAGCAGCCGCAGATGGGTATACTGGCGATGAAGATGTTGGCGGATGTGATCATGCTGAGCAGACTATGAGGTATGTTCTCTTGTTGTTAATTTCGTGCTTTTGTTGTTGTGCATATGATGTGTTCTAATTTGACAGAGTTTGACACTCATGATGATGTGTACCCGTGCCCGAATGCTGACATTCTTCTACTCTTTTCATCTTGATGTTGATGTAGGTACTTTGACAATTAGAAAGACTGATATCTCGATTTAATGGCGGGTTTGCAGTGGGGGATGAGAGATATGATTCTGTTTGTTATGAGCAGTAGCAAGTTCTCAAAAGATACAGAGAGTCTTAGGCTGACATCCATACTACCAAGAGACGATATTAGAAGAATGAATATGATGTACTTTTAGAGCTGTTGGAATTTTGTAGAAGAAGAAGAAGTGGCCATCGGCTGCTCTTTAGATTGATATTGTATTATAAATAGAGATAGAGAAATAAAAGAGTATACTTGGTCATCATATGTAGTATAGAATGGGTGTCAAATGTAACGATATGTTCTCAGATTTATAGGAGTAGAAATAATAAATTAAAGTCTCTGCGCTGCTTTGCATGTATTGTGTTCGCCTTGTCGTCATCTTCTGTGTAGGAATGTACCTCCTCCACATATCATTCGCATAATAGTAGCCAATAGAAATGCCTCAATATTAGTATCTGGTTGGTTCTCGTTATCATTGTCCTTACACTTCCGTAAATGTAGGTATATGTCAACTTGACTTGTAAGAGCGCCAGCGTACCTACTGTTGATACTAACAGCCACCTCTTTGCAACTAATAAAGTTGTCGTCTGATTAATTGTGGGTTTGTATCATGTAATCAATATCAAGCCTTTGCATATCATTAACTTTGTCGTGTCAACTTGAAAGGAACACTTTTCTCCAAGTATCTGCGCCAAGGTTGCTTTATATTGAATGTTGCATCTAGGCATTGAGGATAGGTTGATGATGATACCACTTGACCATTATCAATTTGGAAGTTTTGGATATGCATTTTGCATTGTGTAGTACTGTCTAGCTGAGGAAATGTTGCCCTTACATTCACTTCTAACTCATACACTAATCTTCTTTCAACTTCCTCACCATCCTTATTGAACCTAGTAGTATAAAGCTCAGTCCATCGTGCCATACCAGGGCACCATTTGCCATTGTATATAGTATACTGACCATCACCAGAATCTATCCCTGACCCTTGAATCGTACCATCAATACAAAAGTTTAATTTGGTTGTTACACGTTGACCATCTGTATATCCTTTAAATGTTCCATCTCGAGGTCTGTTCATCGTTGTTGTTGTATTTCTAGAGCTTGTATAGTCAGTCTCTTTCTGTAACTTATCAAATGTATCATCAAATTTCCACCGCTGAAATAATGAAACTACTACCAAAATAGGTTGGACTAAGACACCCACCAAGATTGACAAACCAAGAGCTCTTGTTATACTTCTATTGCCCATGATGCAAGCACTTTCATCTTCCGAACAATTATTGGGTTCATGATATGACCCACCACCTCGTCCTCCTCCTATTCTTCCACCACCTCCTCCACCGCCACCTCCACCTCCTTTGGCGGATGCTGGCGGATGCTTCGTCAACCTGTAGTAGCAACGATTGAGTCATTGCCCCGGCGGCCACGGCTGTAATGAATGATGATCTAGATAATAATACACCAGAAATCACAACATTATTATTGTCAGTTGTAATTGTGCTTCTATCCATTAGCTGTTTCTTAGCATCGTGCAGCTCATTCACATTGCCATCGAATTTATCATGATGTAATTCATGCAGCATCAGCCCATGATGTCGACAATGTCGAAACGATATGCTTTCAAATGTTTCCGTCGATCGTCGACATAATGATAATGATAGTAGAAGAAATGGAATATTTGCATAATAATTCATGATGTTAATGATACTTATGTAGCGGTTGATATGCACTATTTAGGTCGATACAGGTCGATACGTAGACTCACATAAAACTAAACAGAATCTGCCCCTTGCAATCAAAATAACTAAAATAATATACAATACCGTATGCTATCACCAATCGTCCTCAAGATTACATCTAACACATACAGTCGATGTCTATATCTCATATGCTTGAAAGGGTGTTCAAGTTATAGCACGTTCTCAACATTCAGCCATGAAAACTGAACCACAAAGTCGCTAAACATCGAACTTCAGTTGCAACTCAAAGCTCTCTTTGTAGAGCAGCTAATGTAATGTTTCATTTAGTATTACATCAATCGATATAATCCAACATGATATTATGACTTAAAATAGATATTAACCTTCCCATTTTCATCGAATCTCGCGGTGGTACTGTGATTAAACCATAACTTTTTGCAACAAACTGCCACAATAATTTGCAAATACAATCGAATTATTTGTGTATTTGTGTGGTGCTCTTGAATTGGTTTATGGTACCTTTATGATTAATCGATTATGATGATATCGTATATTGCAAGGGATGCTTATTGCTAATGCTGCACAAGTTGCAATATTACACACCACCGAGGGAGGGATGTAATGGAGCAAAGGCCACAATTTGCCGTAGCAGGCTGATGCATCTCACTCTATCAGAGAGAGGTATCCATCAGTATTATTGGCAGTGGTTTAGGTATTCATTACATTAATAGATTGGCAGTGTTTAGGTATTGGTTATACTTATTATTGGGTACGATGTATTATCATATCATCATAGTGTATCTGCTCAATCAAAACAAAAGTAGAACATAATGGTAAACCAAAGAACAATCACATGATAAGACTCTAGTCTATACGCCACCACTATCTGCAAATCAAGAGCCACCACCACATCCACTTCTATCTACCATTTACAGAGAAGATGCAAGCTGATCCTCATAATAATCACATGACGGATAATTTCATGTTTGATGTTTGATAATCGATAGGATGGTGGCCTTGGGATTATCTTTCGTACACTCCCAAACTTTAAAGTTAATAATGAACAATCTCAACGATGAATCAAAAGCAATTCACCCTTTCCACATTGGCTTATCAGCAGTGGGTGGCCTGCGGTAGGAGGGAGGTGGGATCCTTGAACGCTTGGGAGTTTTATAATCATCTCCTGTCGACGAAGAAGGTTGAGCAGAGGATAGAGCCGCCGTTGTTATTGTGGATAAACTATCACGACGTCCATCACGATAGTGAATATCTGGACAAGAAACCTGCGGTGCTGATAGTGCGTTATCCCTTGATGCCTTCTGTGCGGACATAGTAATCAAAACATCAATCTGCTCCTGCATTTTGGCAAGTTGGGTGTTAACTCCACTGATCTCATTTGATGTGTGCTTGTTTGTCTGCATTGACAAAGCAACCGCTTGTTGACGTGACTTCTGGTGGTTTTTGTTGGACTGGTTGGACATATCACCAAGCTTGTTCTGTAAACCATCGAGCTTGTTGCTCACATTTTGGAACATCTTATTTACTTCGGGCTCCGCTCTACGTGATAAGGGTTGGAAACAAGAAGGAATGAAATGGATGAGCCGGTGACAAAACACAATACAAGTAACACGGAGGTTAAGATATCACATAAACGTACAATCGTTTCCTCTCGGCATGGCGAGCTTGCCTCTTCAGGGCCTTTTCGCGACGTGCGGCCTCTTCCTTCTCCTTTTGGAGTCGTCGCATCTCTACTAGAAGTTTGGCATTCTGAGCCTCCTTCTCCTTATTTACTGCTTCGACTTGATTGATTTGAGCATCCTTCTCATGAATCTGGTTCGTCAACTGTGCATCAATGGTCGTTGCAATATTATGAAGTTCATCACGCTCCTTTCTTTCCTTGGTAAGCGCTTCGCCCAAATGATTGGCAATAGCTTTGTGTAAGTTACAATTCTTCTCAAGATCAGTACACTTTGTCTCAAGATCTGTACACTTTGTTTCAAGGACAAGAGTTTGTTGTTGATGTGCTTCAGTATTGGCAGAAAATTTTGGATCTTTGCATGCTTCTTCCAATGCCAAGAATTCATCATTCTCTATCTCATTTTCAATCTCGTGAATTACGTGACCTCGTAATTCTTTTTGATATTCTATCCTTTCATTCTCCAAGAAGTCCTGTCGAAATCTTGCAACTTCATCCTCCGTTTCTGGAGGGTTATCAGGGAGGACGATTGAACGGTTGGGTATCTTGGGTGGTAATGCCGTCTCTCTCTTGGGTGACACAAGCAACTCGTCCGATTTGGCACTGGAATCGTCACCATCGCATCTTGCTACAGAAGAAACTGAAGTAGCAAGGAAAAGTACCGAACTAGCAGCAGTCACTCCCAACCAATGACGTCGAGGACCCGTCGTATCCGATGGTCGATTTAGCAAAGTCGAGGTAGTAGCAAATGACAATGATGAAACAAATGTTGGTCGAGACCATAAACTGTTAACAATGCATCGAGACGGTAGGCTGTTTACACTTTGTTGTTGAGACGTTAGGTTGGAAAATGATCCTTCCTGAGATGTTCTTGTTAATGACGACGACGAAGATGTAGCAGCCAATGCTGTAAGTCTTGAATTCGTCACTGCCTTAGAAGTAACTTGCCGAATGCAATGCATGATTCTTTCTATTCACGAGTGTCATGACCTTGGGTCATTCATGTACTACATTGGTTCTTTGAGAAAATAAATAGTGAAAGAAAGTTAGTTGGGACTCGCCAAAATTATTATGTGGGTAGTCTTTCTCCGGCACTTTTTAATTTGTACTATCTTGGCAATAATTATATTGATTGGTATTATATCATTGGTTGCAGCAGCAGCAGTAGGTAATAAATGGAGTATCGGCGGCAGTGTTTTGGTAGTTTATCGGCCAGATTAAAATATAGCGGAAATGACCGTTGGAGTATATGACATATAATATTTTGAATTATGATCGGAGGTCACTTACCGTTGGTATAGGTCAATACTTCCCGGATCGAAACGAAAATCGGTGATCCGGGAAGTATTACTTTACTAAGAAGGGCATCAAGTAGATGATAGAGTTGATGAGAGTGATAATTAGATGACAGAGTAATGAGTGATGAAGACAGTAGTGACGCGTATGAGATATTCCTTGATGTGGAAATATATAATGTCCAACAAAAGCAAGCAATGGTTGAGATTGTTTCAATTATAGAACAACTGAAAACGAAATATGAAGATCCACTTGTTGACGGACTTGTGAACAACTTACAAGAGATTGAAAGTATTCGGTTTAGAAGAGAGAAGTTGTTGAATGGATATATTTCAGATACATTGGGTGGTGAAGATTCAGTAAAGGAGATGAAAAGTGAAGCTGCCTCCTTTGTTAAAGACTCCTTGCCAAATGGAAATGAAGATGAAGCATCAAGTGATGGATCTCAATTGCCAAGAGAACAGTTATTTCAAGAGTCTAACCAAAAGAAACGATCAAGTGATATTAGTTTGGAAGGAGAGACTGAGCATCAGAGGAAACGGGTAAGGACAGCAACCCTAGATGGTGATGAGGTTGAACGGCATGATCAAGAGATGGAGTACGACGAGGAACAACGCCGTCGGCAACGTGATAAGGAAGAACTTGAGCAGCAAGAGATGGCTGCCAAGAAGCAACAAAGGCTAGCCGATCAACGAGAGCATGATCCTATAGAGCGAGAGAAGGAAGCACGAGTGCAGGAACGAGAGGCCGAGGAGCAACGCCGTTTACAACGTGAGAAGGAAGAGCTCGAACAGCAAGAGATGGCCAAGGTTAAGGTAGCTCTTCGTATTCAATGTCTTTACCGGGGTTTAGCGGCAAGAGCTAAGGCCAATGAGTTGAGACTTGCTGCCGCCAAGGCTGAGGGAGCTGTTACCATTCAATGTCTATTCCGAATTAGTACAGCCAGAGCCAAGGCCAAGACATTAAGAGTTGCTGCTGCCAAGACCAAGGTAGCTATCAATATGCAGTTGCTATTCCGAATTGCATCCGGGAGATGTGCAAGAAGAGCCACAGTAAAGAGGGTGGCAGATATCCAGAGGGCGTGGCGAGGTTTCATGGGAAGGAAGGAAGCAATGAGGCTTATGGAGGTCAAAATCCGTAACATAATCGAAGGACTGCCGGACGAATTGGCTCAGCATCATGTCGTTGTTGTTTCACTGAAACTACTGAAGGCATTAATGGACAAGCTGCAAGAAGCACTGAACCCTCAAAGTCCCAATCTGTTAGGAATTCCAATGATCACTCATCGTCTCATCGTCATCATTCAAACATTAGCTCATTACAAGAAGATGCTGAAAGGGCATGTGTCTCAACGAGAAGCCAAATCAATGGATACGTTTATCAATATCAAATGTTAATCAAAGTATTGCATCAATTTCATCCACAATTGAGAGTAGTATAGAAGCCAAAACGAATGCTATCAATGGGCAATCACCTTTCACTCAGCCATTATTACAACTGAAGGCAGCGATGGATAGGTTTAACACTGGGGGGGCTACCTTGGGTACAAAGCTGAAACCGTCTGATGTTAAGGAAATGAAAAACTTCTTCACGTTTGATCAAGCTACTGAGAATGTGGTAGTAAACTGTCTACATTTGAGCTTGATAGTCTTTGTCGAGGATTATCTCACGGTTGAGAGATTGTACGAGAATCAAGACGGTCTTGAGCGTGCCATTGCTCTTTGGTACCAAAAGAATCCAGGAGAAGAGCTCGATGTAGCAACCATGTCTGTGCTTGAGTATAGGGAACGTGCATTGCTGCCCGCTCTTGCAGATGAGAGGTTTCGTGAGGATGCCATCGAGGTGGATCTCGATTTTGCCAATCATCTAACAGATCTAAGGAAAACGGGACGATCGGATATTGTTCTCGATGCATTTAGAGTAGCCTCGGTGAGAAAGTTAGATGGAAGTGCTGATAGTGAATGCCAGGTTGATTACTGTACTGGTACTTCTGAAAAGATCAATGATTTGAGACGAAGAATGGTGTGTATGTACTTCAATGTCACGGCATCAACCACCATTCAATTATACCTCAGGGATGATACTTTGTTCCCAAATGGATTCATAAGTGACCTCCTCATGAATTCACCAACCTTCTGCAAGAAGAAGTGTAACTTTATTTCACGTGGTACCAAGAATAAGAAGGATCCAAGCAAGGATAAGCCTGGTTTCTTTCAGGAAGGACATGCCTTGGCCAATACTGTCAAAGGAATCAGAGATAAGATGAAAAGATATGTGATTAAAGAGAAGCCACTTATCATTGATCATGCTGATCATATTGTTAGTGTAAAGGAGTTGTTTTCCTGAGATTCCATCTGAGCCACACAAGTTTAATGAGTATATATATTACTCGTCCGCTTTGAAAGTGGGGGACAGACTCATAATATATTATTAGAAATTGACATTAGATTTCTTCATACATCAAAAAACATACCAGAATTAGACCATATACAGTAGTGTCTGTGATTCCTCTCTCCTTAGCATGTCTTCCCTACTTGAGATGTTTGTTACTGCCGAGTACAATAGTATAAAAGACAAAGGATACCAAGGTGTGCATACCCGTATATCCCGTAATGATACCCTTAAACAGGCCATTTTAGTGCCATTGGGCTCCAAAAGGTCCCGCTCCCGGCCTACCTAATTACAATTGCTGATTGGTATGGATGTGAACTTGTTTCAATGGCCGCCATGGCATTAGTATTAGCGTGCTCAATTGCAAAATAGTAGTTTAGTAGGTGTTATTGTTGGGATGTATGATGTATACTCAGGAAGAAAACCAACAATAAGTTAACCGCCAACTATTCTTCAATAGATCGTACGATATTGCGTTATAAAATTTTTGGCAGAGTAATTATGAAGATGCATTTTACGAAATATTTGGACGAAGAATAAATATCTAATAGTAAGTAAGTACTTATTGTAAGTAATAGTAATATCAATGAGGTGTCCTCTACTGAAACACCAATGTCATCATCAATGCTAGCAAGAGGATGGAAGAAGATGAAATACATCGCCGAGAATTGCAACGATTTGTTAATCTTTGATCTATAAGATGCTTACTGAATCATCATGAGCCAACAAGAAGACAAAGTTGATCTACTAAAGAAAGAAATTGCTAGACTTAGACAGGAACTTCGGTCAAAGTAAGTTTACAAAAAAAACGAATTACTACTAGTTATTGATTGTGATGATTGTTTCCTTCTCTCAATTTCAATGGGAATGTTTGTCTCTCTCTTTTCATCCAGGGACGAAGAGAAAGAGAACTGTCAACCCAAAGATGCTAATCAAGCGGAAATCGATAGACAGGAACTTCGTCTACGATGTTTACCAATGCAACAAAATGATGAATGTTATCAAGCAATTGAATACCAACCATCAATCGATACTTTCTTGTGGCTTCTTGATCCAAATCAAGGCACAGTAGTAATTGAGAAGAAATATAACGAAACACTTACCATATTGTGTTCAGCGCTGAAGGGAAACGACGAGGAGAGCAATATCTTGAGGCATGGCATTTCTTTACATCTGGATAAGTTTGTTAAGGTTTTATCAATGGCACTACAGTATATAATATACGAACAAGAATTTGCATCGTCAGTTCAGTTAGTGGTGAATGCACTGAGTTTGATCTTCCGTACAATAGGATTTGCTCAAAAGATGTCACAATCATCTATCGAATGTGTCGTACGTGAATGTATCCGTGTCTTACTTAATGACAGATTACATGCTATGGAAATGGAAGAAGAAGTAGAGGAGATTAGCAAGTTGATGAAGTCAATCAATAAGGTATGGTAACATTCTTCTAACATATTTCTCGTCCGACATGTCTCATCCATTCTTCTCTTGTATAGCTGGTGCAACGTGCAGTATTAATACCTACTCCTCTCGAAACTTCTTTGTTGGCCTTACTATCATTGCAAAAATCTATACTAGAACGTTCGGATGATTCCTCGATTGTAATTACCAAAAGGGTATCAAGGGTACTTCAAAAGCTATATATTAAGGTCATGGTGGGACAACAAGTCGAGCAATTCGATCAGCTTAGTGATGATGTATTTGATTCAATTAGCTCTTCATTAGATTTATTAACACGGACAATTGACGTGAAAAAGCTTGATGTACTAAGTGATGACATGTTCGAACATGCAGAGTTTATGTTAGTAGATCTCCGCAATAGACTTGAGGAATTGGCATCGGCCAAATTGAAGAGGTTGATGAAACAAAAGAAACTCAAGGCTAAGAGACGGAAGACATTATCTGCTGCAGTTGCCGAAGTTAGATTCACTTCTGCCTTGATGTAAACGTATATCTGTGCTTGGACGAATGCCCATCCATAGTGCAATGAGTTAGAGGAGATAAGCTTTTCCACGCCGCAGACTTACCTCCGTAAGTATGCTGTCTATCTCAATACGAAGTAGATCTAATTGTAGGTAACATATCAATCTAACTCTGAACTCATTTACTAAAAGTTAATCAAACTAGAAAGATATAGCTAGCAAGTGGGTTAGGATTCTCTGCACTGTCCCATTTTGCTTTCTTGTCTTCCTTCTGCTGTATGAGCAGGAGGAGATTATAGTGATACATTGATCCTTGAAGAGTGAGCAACATGATGCTCTTGTGGTGAGGGGTCAAGGCCCCGAGGTATATATTGTATGGTAGATAATAAGGGTGGTTGAAATGGTGGAGTAGGAGGTTCACATCATGATGAACATCCAAACTACTTAGTTTGGTAGAAGTGGCTCACCGGTAACAAAGTTATGATGGATCATACCACCAATAGCAAGCATAGCCAACCTTCCATTCTTAATCTCCTGTAGACGTAACTTATTCATCTCAGCCTCGGGTGTCTTCTTAAAGTATCCAGCTGGGTCAAAACCAATCATACCAGGTACGCGTTCTGGATCCTCAAACATTGTTTCCATAGTAATCTTACCCTTGTTCGTACGCCATTCCTCAAATCCAGCCACGACAATAATTTGCATCATACCGCCCATACCAATTGCCGATGGTGCAAGATTAGAATCATCAACATGCATAGAAGCAAACATTGGGAAGTTGTAAAATTGTGATGCAACGAATCCAACAGTGGCAAGCATACAGACACGTCCGTGCTTGATTTCTGCTTCTTGCATCCACTTGATATCCCATGAATCTGAGAAACCAATTGGATCGAAACCGACTGAACCGATTAATCCATCTGTTTTGGATGGATTTGTTAGGAAGGGTAGAGATTCGGACATTTCAGCATTTAAGGCACTTGTTGCTACCTGTTTTGTTTAGAGAGGGAGATGAATGATGTGTCAGTTATTTATATTGCATAGAAATTCATTTGATAGATACAATAACTCCTTCTTCTCTGTATATCGAGAGCCGACAGTTAAACACAGTCTCTATCTCCTTCATCATCTCATTAAGTTGCAAGGATACCGTTTTTATTGCAATGCAATTATCTACCCCATACCCTCGCCTCACAGACAATATGCACATCTCTCAAAGCTAAATATCATCTCTTTGTCTCAATATTGTCGAGAGTATCAATAGCCTCTTCTCGATACTGCATATCCCCTTTTGCAAGTACGTAACATTTTTGGATACCCAAATTAAACCCCAACTTTTTCTAAAACATATCATATATAATTATCGCACCTTTCCAGTAGGAGCGGGTGAGAAAGCTGAGGCCGAGGCCAAAGCAGTAGCAATGATAGCGGATTTCATCATCTTTTATTGTTAGTAGTATGTAGTAGTAGAAGAGCAAGAGAGCTAGCCGAGCAAAAGTACTCTCGCTGGTTTAGGATTTTACTTCAAGGTGTACTTAAGGTTCATATATACGGTTGTAATTGAATAATACGAACATAAACACGGTTAATTCAGATTGTCATCTCTGGTTGAAGACGGCCGTGTGATCGCCAATTGATTCCATGTAAAAATCTTATATGAGAAGAAAGACTCCCGAGTGGCCATCAACAATTAAGAGGTCCTCTCTTTGTAGTCATCTCAAACTCAAACGATATAAGTAGTTCCGCAGCGTTGTTTCATGGTACTCTAGCGCTGGTGATAGCCGCCGACGATTGACAAACCATATTCTTGTAGCAGTTGCAAGCCAAAATATCAAAGGATACCAACATCTGTAACAAAAATCTTCATATTTTTTTGTGATGAGATTTTTGTGTGTTTATTAGTAAAGAGGAGGGGGCACAAATCATCTTGATACTTACTAGTTGATTTAGATTAGAATTGTACATCTAATATTATTGGTAGTTGTACAGCAGCAACAGCCGATAGAATCTGGCAAGCAACGAAGCACATAAACAACTTGTGCATAAAAGAAGACACACCATATGCACAAATTTAATTTATTGCGAACCTATTAAATTGTTAAGGAGAAACAACAACTCCACACTAGTATTGGTCCATTGGTTTATTAGATAAATACAGGAAAATATGAGTACCGTAGATGTTAATGATGATGCCACCGCGATAGATACAGTGACTAAGGGTATCGATCAGGTGGATATATCTAGTAATAATGATAATACATCAGAAGAAGTAATACAAGAAACGTGTGCCAGTTGTGGTAAGGAGGGTAACAGTGGGGGTATGAACATGTGTAACAAATGTAAATCAGTTAAGTATTGTAATGCAGCATGCAAAAAGAAACACAGAAAGAAACACAAAAAGGCATGTGAAAAACGTGTGGCTGAGTTGCACGAAGAGGCATTATTCAAAGAGGCAGATCCAGAGGAGTGTCCGATTTGCTTCCTTCCCATACCAATTGAAACCAATGAATCCACTTTCGAAACATGCTGTGGCAAGAAAATCTGTAATGGTTGCGTTTATGCAATGCTGACGAATGAAGGAAAAGATATATGTGCATTCTGTCGGACTCCACCGCAAAGTTCAGACGCCTCCGAGCATATTAGCAGATTAAATAAATTGATAGATAACGGTAATGCGAATGCATGTACTACCCTTGGCGGGTGTTATCTCAATGGGACAATGGGCATGCCACAAAATTATCAAAAAGCTAATGAGTTGTATCTCAAGGGAGGCGAGCTTGGATGTGCCCAGGGATATTTCAACTTGGCTCGTTCATATGGCAATGGAATGGGTGTTGAGTTTGATAGAACGAAAACTAAACAATACTTGGAACTTGCAGCTATGAATGGACATGTACAAGCAAGGCATCATCTTGGTGTGTTAGAGTATGAAGCCGGCAATTACCATCGGGCATTGAGGCACGTCACACTTGCAGCAAGGGCAGGGAACACAGAATCTTTGGATGGCATTAAGCAAGGATTTATGGATGGCGTGATTACAAAAGACGAATATGCAAGTACTCTAAGTGCCCATCATGAACGACAAAAAGAAATGAAAAGTGATATGAGGGTTAAGGCTGCGGATATGTTGGATGATGTTTATGCAAGTATTCTACGGGCACAACTTGAGAGGTAAAAGGCAATGAAGAGTGATGCAAGGGAATAAAATAAAGCTGCTTCTATGTTTACTAAGGTAATGGATCTCTGCACCTGCACATTGGTACGCGGTAACCAAATCTGAGTGCAATTATGTATGGTAGGTAAGCATACCTAGCAGACGTCTATTCCCCTATATCACATCTCGTCTATATTGTTATAGTATTGGGTCTATCCCTATCCGCCACAGAGGCTACATGTGCTACATGTGCAACAAAGGACTGTAAAGTAAATACTCTCATAAAAGGATACCACTTGGTCGATTTATGAACGCTGACATTAGATAGGGATTGGCATTTTATTAGTTGTCCTATATCATCTACACGCACATCAACCGATGTAGTAAATCATCCATGGACTATTGTTCTTGCATATGGTGACAGTCGGCAATATATAAGCAAGTTGGGGGAGAAAGAGTGCTGTGAAAAAAGAGAGACGGATGAGAAGCGCAATCTCAATCTCTCTCTCTTGATGACAACTCAAACTTGCGGCATAAAAATGAAAGAATGTCAGCGATCGATCAGTATATATATAACAAACCAACAAAGCTCTTATACCTATTGCAACAAAAACAAACTCTGCGGCGATATCCTCATGAAGTAGAAAGCTTTTAGTTATACATTATCGTTATCGAACATCAACTCAATGTCGACATCATTAGATCAATACCTATGGATTGCAATTGCCGGGGGTATATTTGGTTTCATATATTGCTTTAGTATTGGTGCTAATGATGTTGCTAATGCATTTGTAAGTTGACATCATCATTGTGCATAAGATACTTGTCATTTGTTGTGCATAAGATGTGCACTAAAATCTCTATATCGATTGGATATGATATCTCTACAGGCAACATCCGTAGCATCAAAGTCGATTACATTGAAACAAGCAGTGATAATTGCAAGTATATTTGAATTCTGCGGTGTACTATTCTTGGGTGCCAGTGTTGCTAGTACAGTCCGTGGCAAGATCTTTAATGTAGAAGATTATGAAGACGAACCGGAGATTGTCATGCTTGGGATGTTCACTTCATTAGTCTCGGCAAGCTTTATGATGATGGGAGCTACATATTATGGATTACCGGTATCTACTACACATACCGTGAGTTAGTTGTATACTGATCATGCTGTCATTCTTTGTATAGTGCATATCTTAACTCGATCATGTGATCATCTTTTCTAAAATCGACATTATGTCAGGTGATTGGATGCATCTGTGGTTTCAGTATAGCTGCTAAAGGTGTCAATTCAATCAATTGGAATCAAACTAAGAACATTTTCATTTCATGGGCAGCTGCTCCACTGTTGACGGGTACGATTGCTTTCTTGATCTTCCTCTTTATACAGAGATTCATCCTCTTGAGTGCTCATCCGTTTGAGCGTGGATACTATACATTCTCATTCATCCTCTTTATCAGTAAGTTGTAGCATTCTCTTTTCTTTTGATGATTCATCTGCACTTCTCTCAACGAATAATATCATATCATCATAACTACAAGCCATTGGGATTGATTTGTTCTTCATAATGAGCAAGGGAACAAAGAACTTTGAACACTTCCAGGAAGAGGTTTATGATGTGAAATGGGTAGTACCAGTATCTTTTGCTGTTGGTGCTGTAGTGGGTCTTCTCTGGTTGTGGCCTTTCGGTCCGTATGTGAAGAAGAAGATGGAGGCGAAGAGAGCTGCAGCAGCTGAAGTGGAGGCGGAAGTAGAGTGGCAACCTCACCACCATCTGCAGCTGCCGTCCACCCAGTAGAATCATTTGCCTCAATCGGAAGTATTGGAAGTTCTATTGGCAGTCATAAGGAGAGGAGAGGTGCCCAACTAGCAGAATATGATCCTGAACAAGGCTCGATCAAGTTTGCAATTAATGAGTCTGTCAAATCTCTAAAGCTTACAATCAGTTCTGAGTCCTTAGATGGTAGTAGTGAATCAACAGAACATGCAACCAACATAGATGATGAAAGACACAAGCCAGAGAAGCCACAAACGAAGAAGAAAAAGAAGAAGAACATTCTAGTACGATTTGAGGAGGCTACATATAAACAGAACTTGGCAGAGCAGGCCATGGATGAGAGTAAAACGACAGAAGCAATCTGGTCAAATGCTGCACAATATGATAGTGACGTTGAGCATCTGTTTACATATGTACAAGTGTTCACCGCTGCTCTTTCTAGTTTTGCTCATGGAGCGAATGATATTGCTAATGCCATTGCACCAGTTGCGGCTATAATATCGATCTACCAGAGTGACGAGTTGAATCCAGAGGCTCCAGTACAAAAGTGGGTGTTGGTCTATGGAGGCGTGGCTCTATCTCTTGGACTTTTACTATACGGTTACAATGTAATGAAGACGATTGGGTATAAACTGACTGCCGTCTCACCAACCCGAGGATCGTCGGCATCATTAGCATCTTCACTTGTAGTAGCTACCGCTAGTTATATCGGGATCCCAGTATCAACCACTCAATGCATAGTCGGCGCAGTTGCCGGCATCGGTCTAGTAGGAGGGCGTCAAAATGTTCAATGGATGCAGCTTGCCAAGTGTGTTGTTGGTTGGATTGTTGTATTCTTTGTGGCAGCCCTCATCTCTGCTGGTTTGTTTGCATTATGTGCCTATTCACCTACTCTGACGACTACCTCTAGTAATGTCTGCACTAAGTAGCTATGTATACTATAATTGACTTGGACTAAGAATACTTAGCTATTACTTCATGATATTATCAACCATGATAGATCAAAGTCTCTCTAACTATGCTATACCTAGTTTAGACTCTGAATTGACAAGTAGAACACCACTATTTATCCATTGATATCATAACCTTCCAATTTTATTGGTTCATGATGGGTCATGTTATGATAAGATCTCCAGATATCCACAGGCGTCACAATTGTGCTCTTAGGCGTTGATACATATAGATGTTTACCCATCGTCATCATATACTGTTGCATGATAGTTGTTATCATAGGATGTTCCTCTTTATATCCAATCTGTGGCCAAATCACAACTTTCTTCCCATCTATCCAATCTTCGTTTTTACTAATGTCATTCATAATGGGATGTCCGAGTATAAGGGCATGTTTCACATTCGATTCTTCCATCTTAGTTGCAATATATTCTTCGAGTACTTTCGAGAGAGAACTTTCATCTGCATCTTCATTAACCGTTGACATTTTATGACCACAACAACATATGTTTAGTGTATATTCTCCAGAATATGTATTTCTAAAACAAGCATCCCATAGTCTTAGATGTACTGCAATGAAGTTACCACTAACTCCCGACTTGAGACCTAATGAGTCCAACTCTGACATTGTCTGTTGACGTATCTTCTTCACGGGTAAATAGGGTTCATCAAACTTCCACTCCTGAAGAGACTTTAACCATGGATGTGGTGACATCTTTTTATTGAATAAGGCACCTTGTCCGCCTATTGCTTTACTCATTGCAATTGTAGATCCACTAGGTATGGTACCATTCTTCACCCATTCAGTTAATAAAGGTAACTTATCATATCCAGTACCCTTGGGAGGGATACGAATAGAAGCAGTTGAAACATTAATCCCTGCTCGTGTAAACGGTTTCAATTGAGAAGTATCATTACTTGATGTCATGATAACATCCACTTCCTTTCGTTGAACTGGTTTGAATGTATTTGAATGACGAGCAACCTCGAAGAGTGAACTAATTGGTAAACATTCTTTACCCCTATCAGTATAATGTGGACATAGTACTGAATCTGTAGTTCTTAGGTTGTAATAACGACAGAATTCCCATAGAAAGATGAGTCCGAGTACTTGATTGTTAGGACCTAACCCTCCCACTGGATGGATGTATATATCAAGTGCTGGACTCTCCTCTTCCTTGTGCTGCCTCTTCGTATCTCTTTGTCGGAGATGGCTACTCTCTTGTCGACGCTTTGATGATGTTACATTATTAGATATCGTCATAACCTCATTCTCCTCATCGAGTAGTAGTTTGTCAATTTTCCATTTAGTAGACGATAATGTATCTTTATATTCATACAATAATATGTTCTTTGTTTTATCGTAGATTCCTATTATAAAAAGTACCACATTTATAAATACAAAGATGGTATATATTATATCTCGACCTTTATTCTTCATCATTTTTTTTGTTTGCATTGCACATGCACGGATTTTGTTGCGGCGATGATAAAACTTATCAATAACTAATCACTTAGTATAATATACAATTCTAGACTTTAGTCTAAGAATAAGAGTGTGAAGTACGATGACAGAGAGCTCTATGTTGCCGCCAAGAGAAGTTGTCTACTGCCTCAAGCAGGGGGTACCGTTTAAAGTTCACACAGTATCCTATTTGTTTGGTCCTACTATGCGGCAAATGTCTTGATTGATTAGTACATAGTTGGTGATGAGTAGAAGGAGAAGAGGTTGTTTAGTTCCATTTATCACTTAGCTTTGTAGGGATACATATATTATTTGGATAGTGGTGGGCCTGTGATTATTTCCTTATCGCAAGATACGTACGGGGCTGTGATTTTCCCGAGAGATGAGATGATGATGATGTGTGAGTCATTGCCATATTGGGTTAAAAGCAAAGCGGAATTCAATGAGAATAGGGCTCACTTACATACAGTGCAGCAAAAGATGATATGTCCACAGATATCCTCAAGTTGGATGATATCAATATCACTATGTTGTTTTCAACTAATTTATGTTTGCAATGGATTTGCAAATCATCACAAAGTGATGAAACAACGTCGTCAGCCATTAAGTATAAGGCGTCAGTCTATCCATACATCAAACATATCTCCTTATAGCAATGTCAAGAATCAATGCAGACAACAAATATCATCATCACTACAAGCAATAGTGTACGACAACTCAATGCATACAGCTATATCAAATCTCATACAAGAACAACCGTCTCAAAATTATAATGCAGATCTCTCCTCCTCGCTGTCACTACCGACAATGTCAAGCAACAATAATGATATAATATCAAATTGGTTAAAGAATACAGCAACCGTTGATATTATGGAAATGTCACATATAGATGACGACTTCTCTTCTTCTTCTTCGACTTCATATTATGATGATAAGGATACCACAAAGCAGCAACAGCAGCAGATTGATACAACAATCAATAATAACAATATTGCATCATCTACAATACTATCCTCCTCTTCTTTCTCTCCAAGTTCGTCATATCGTACATTAACAAATGATGAAATAACAACATTGCAAAATGCCTTCTCGGCATTCTATGGTAATGGTCAAGGTACTACACGGAATCTTAACGAGGCTAATGAGTTATTTACCAAATGTATACACATATGGATTGATACACAGCAGGGTGGTGATGAAATTGCTGGATTGTATAGAGTACGTGGTGATTTGAATATGGTACGTTGTGTGTGTCGATCTATGGTATGCTGGATATGAGTTGTCATGTGTTTTGTGCATATGATATGTTCATTTTTTGACTCTCCCTCCTGTATGGCTCTCCATCTACTCCACATGATAATAGGAACTATTCCAACCAAACGAGGCATACAATGATTATACAAAGTCAATAGAGTACTTACAAGGTAATGATGGGTATAAGGCAGACGAAAATGAGCTGCCATCATCATATCTTGGCAGAGCACGAACTATACGTTCATTGGGTAACAAAGCCACTGTAGCTCAGGCAAAGCAAGCATCAAATGATTATGAAGTATACTTTAGATTAACTTCTAGTCTTGACAATGAAAGCAGCAACTCGAAGAATGAAGGAGGAATATCGGATGTTATCATTGATGGTATGCAGAAGAATCCGTACGCAGCATGGGAGTGGGGTATGGTAAATAGAGTTGCACAAGATTATGGTATGGCTGCTGAGATTCATCGTTTATCAATGATGGCATTTGGTGATATAGGTGATAAACCACGAAGTGTGATTTGTGATTTAGATCGAGGTATAGACTTGGCCAGTTTAGAAGGAAGTGGAAGTAGTAAAGTGGATAGTAAACAATTATCAATAGCAAGGAAGATACTAGAAGATGCGATAGAGAGTGATGTGAATGTTGAAGGACGAGATGTAGAATTGTTACAACGATTAGTTGCAAAAGAAGGAGAGGCTCGAACAGCACTAGCAGGTATACTATGGAATAGTAATGCCAAAGCAGCAGCTGAGTCACAATATGGCACGGCATGCACTAGATTAGATGAACTAAATGCCGATTATCAAAGGAGGGAACAACTTAATGAAGGAAGGATGGCGCCGCCAAAACCAAGTGGAGTTGGACTTGGATATAGTATTGATGATATTAATGGTGCGAATGAGGCATCGTGTAGCCGGTTCAAGAATGACAAGTTTGTTGAAGAGAAGTTAGTTTGGAGTGAAGACTTACAAACGAAGGTGAAGAAGTTTTTAACATTAAGTCAATAAAGGACTAGACAGATATCTAATCAAACTATATACCCGATGTACATCAGGATACCCTAATGAGATTCTAGCAGATCATACACAATACATACCTTCAACTTGTTGGAGTTGTAGGTAAAAGAGGGCATACCAAGGTCAATGTAACCTTCTTTCTATCAATACAACACTACCCAGTGCTCTATCTCTCTTAATCATTACTACGATCTCCGAAAAGGGTACCTCTGAAGAGTACCTCGAGTCGCGAGAAGAAGTTAGTATGTGTTTGGAGAGAGAGAGAGAGGATATTAGAAACATACTACTTAGTTCATAAGTGCAACATTTACTAATTAACAGTGCGGTTATTATCCTATACCCCTAATACATTTCTGATACTGCAAACTCTAAACTCAATCTGATACAAAACTTCACTACAGTATCCCCCTTAGCTCTAGAACAAAAGTCATTGCCACTCTACACAATGCTTGCAGCTAACTTTCTATTGTCTCCTCCAGAACTTCTATTTCTTCCCCTGCTACTACTGCTCTTCTTTTTAGAGGAGGTTGATTTGCGGTGAGGCCCTTCACTCTGGGCCAACCTCTTCCTTTCTGCGGCACGTTCCTTGGCTGCGCGCTTCTTCTCGCGTTCGTCATCTGATAACGAGCCAGTATCATCAGATCCTTGAGATATTGTCACCTCGGTCTTGCGGGATGACTTACGAACGTCGGACGATGATGATTCTCCCTTTCGGGCGGACTTGCGATACTTCTTGGTGGTGCTCTTGGCCAATGCCTTCCTCTCGGCGGCACGTTCCTTTGCGGTCTTGCCGCCACTCTTGCCCTTCCTTTGTTCATCCTCCTTCTCCTTCCTCTTGCGTCGCATCTTACGCTCCTTCTCGGTCAGTTCCATATCACTGTCATCATCATCGTGATCGGAGTAGAAGGCTGAGTCGACGGAATCGTCATCATCAAATGCTTCACCGAAGCGACGAGTCTCATCCTTGCTAATATCCTTGGTCTTGTTGAAGTCAGAGAACTTATCAACACTACGTGGTCCAAGGGCACGACGGAAGACGAATGCACCCATTAATAAGATGATTAGTCCGGAAAGACCGGCAACAGGTCCCATGGCCCATGAGTCAAGTCCATCACTGGCATCATAGGTAGCGTCGCCAAATAACTTCTGTACCTCGGATAATTCACGTGTCTCGATTTCCTTGAGACTTGTTTCAAAGTATTGTGGTACCAAGAAGTCAGACGAGCATGCCGTACTAAAGACATTGCCATTCGACGATACTCCTCCGGTGGTGGTGGGTCGTCCTCCGCCTCGTCCAGGACGTGCGGCACCGCTTGTACTAATCACGGCCTCAAAGTCTGATTCTTGTAATCCCTCCTTATTAACCTTGGAGGTCTGTTCACGGCAGTTACGATTAAACTCACGTAATCCCCTACGGATAGTGGCAGTATCACGATTGATAGAATCTTGAACAATATAATCAAAGTCAAGATCGGGTGGGGGTGAGTAATGTCCACGAATTTCCATCCCAACGGCAAGCTTGGCTTGAGCGGCGGCAGCCGAGGCTGCGTCCGTTGGGCGGGTATGACTCATAATAACTTCCTTGGGATCTACCGAGTCCAAGTTCACACCATTGGCGGCAAGACGTCCATCGAGGGTGCCGGCAATAACCTCGGCAGTTACGGTACCAATGGCAACACGATCTTCATCGGCAAGGAGGTATCGGGTAGTAATACCACTTGACCCGTTATCAACCTCATCAACGACGGTGGCACGTCGGATAATCTCCGATAAACGACGGCGACCACCGGAAGAAGTGATATTATCATCAAATTCCAATACAAGTGCAACATTGGATACCATATTCTGTGTATCACCCACCCGCATTACACCAAAGTTAAATGATGATTCGACATTACCATCACCATCCACGAACATGCATAGGGATGACCGTCCCGAGGAAATACCAATGGGTACCTCTCCCTCAAGGGCACGGTGTGAATTCTCAATGGATGCTGGGGTAATAAGGGCAGCAGCAGCACTTGAGGAACTACTTGAACTTGAGGAGGAACTTAACAATTCTCTATCCCTTCCTTGTGCAAAGGTAACAGCAGTAGACGTATCACATGCCCATCCCACCTCGTCATCATTACATACGCCAGATGTTAATAATAATCCTGAGGGTGTTTGAACTTGAACATAGTAATAACGATTCAATCCTTCTAAATGGATATTGAATTTACCACCCATATCATTCGAGGGAACAATCTGTGGTCTCATTAAGGCATCAAATCCTACTGTCATGGTTGATGCGAAGTTATCAGCGTTTGCTAATTGACTGAGGGGGTGTGGGGAGTGTGTGTTATGGAGGGAGGGAGAAAGGAAAGATGGGGTGAGGAATAAAGAATAGAGAAGATAGATGTAGGTATAATATCCCCACCTTCAATCAATCGGCTACCCGAATCGATACACCCTCTACCACCATCCATATTAAGCCCCCACCGTCAAATAAATTCTAACTAAATTCTAAACCCCTTTAACACCCAACTCACACCCATCCCAAAAACCCAACAACAAAATAACAACATAATAAAATAAAACTCACCCTCCAGTAACAGGATCACACTCGACCAACTGAACCTGCACCCCTCCCACTCCAAATTCAAATTCAACATCATTACTAAAACCACCAACCTCAACATTACTATCCCTAACACCATTACCATTACGATCATACCACATCACTCCCCTTAATGTTCTTTCTAAATTATTTAATACTGGCGCGAATGTTGGTGTTGAGGTAGGTTTGGAACTTATCGATGGTTGTGATGTTGGTTTGGTTGTTGGTGATTGCCATACTTGTCCACCTTGCATACCGGATTCATCATTGGCGTTTAGTTCTTCTGCGGTATTGTCGTGTACTGATGATTGTAAATTTCTTTTCTTATTGTTGGTAGTACTAGAGGACATGTCGATTATATTACCGTCGCCGTCGAGGATATGACGTAGTACTGATTGGGCTGTTGAATCTAATAGTTCTTCCTCTGCTGTCATTATCTGTTGTTGTTGTTGATTTTGTTGATTGCTCATCTTATTGTATATTATTATTGCTTGCAGATTATATTTAGGCTACTAATCAAAAAAATTATAATAACAAATTTATTGATTCATCCGAAATACGGCAACTTTATAGGCTACTTGTGCTACTTTAATTATTAGGATGATAATATACAGTCTACTACTATTGACAATGGTATTCCTCAACGCTACTTCATCCAGCTATCGCCTATTTGTTTCTTCTCATCATCTCTATTCATAATCTAATCAGAGTCTAATCGTCGAAGGATACCACTATTATTTTGTCACATCTTGAGATTTGAGACAATGACTACTTAATTTTAGCAAGCCCTCTCGGCCTCCTCACATATCCTAAACAGACACCACCCTCTACTCTTCTATCATTCATCTTCTCAAGAAGTAGGATATTCTTGGGGAGGGTATACGATAACTTTGACTTGGAATGACTTGTACTTACTTAACATAGGACTACGTTTTAGTCTCTAAGTCTAAGAAGTAGCCCTATGATGTACATTGAACATCTATCAATACTTTATTCTACCGACCTCTATTACTAATCACCACCTATAGTACTTTTAGAGTCAGTCTTCTTCTTCGTCGTCACCATTCCATCAGACGGCACTAAGAACCCAACTAAAAGATACCGACAGCCACTATTAATTGCAACACCACAATGTCGACGTTTACCTCGAAAGATTATCATTTGTGATCGTTGTAAATGTACAGTACTATTCAATGCTTGGAAATATGTACCACCGCCACCATAATCTTTACCTCGTCCTTCGGAGAGTGCTATTAGAAATGTCCATATGCTTTTGTCACTTTGTTTGGATATGATATATATACATTTGATAGTAGAGAAGAGTATGTGGGTGAGTATGTGGTCATCGTTCATCACCAGCAAGACACAGGAACAGATGCACGAGATACTATACTTACGTGTGCATATCAAGCTTTTGACGTTCAGTCTTTGATGTATCATACTTTACAACATGTGGCTCCCTCACATCTAACACTAGCTCCTTCTTCTTTGTATCTTTGTCCTGTACTGGAGTGATGTCCAAGTCACCTCTACCACTACTCGGTTTGCTACCATTTGAATAAGAAGAAGGAGGTACCTTACCATGATCTGTTGTTGCTGCATCATCATCATGAATCTCCTTCTTCTTATCATCCTCTTTCTCATCATCAGTATCATCCTCCTCTATCAAATGTTTACATATCGTAGCACAAGCAATCATGACTGGTCGTGCACAAACAAATGCCAAGGCATCATTCTCTCGACAACCCAATGTTTGTTTGGCATATGTGTAGGAACTCCAACTACCACGTATCTTGGCAGTATGTTCTGATACATTGATTATGTTTGTACAGTCTGTGGCACTTAATCCTGATTCGGAAACGTATATTCCTAATGATTTGTTGATACATACTACCTCGTTGACTATTATGTAGAAAAAGATGAAAGTATTATATCACGAGTCAATATATTTAAAAAACATTCGAGTATCACACACATATCTGACGATACAACCGCAAATACTCACTTGGCTTGATTGTATTGTTAATAACAGACTCATCACTAAATATGGTAGCACCTAAACTCTTCATCTCCTCTGGCATAGTAGTGCCATCTCTACTACTACACACTGACGCCGTCAGTGTGATGCCTCCTCTATCCCCCTTCTTCCCTTTTCTATTCTTCCCCTTTCTCTTCTGCTGCTTCTTCATACCCTTCTCCTCATCTTGATGAACACTACCAGTCGTAAATACAACAGTAAGCATATGTTCATCTATATTACTACAATTTTCGAGATTTTCACTACGTGACCAATCTATGATACCATTCTTTATTACCATTTTAGGCTTCTTTTTACGTTGCTCCTTCTTCTTCTTTTTCTTGGCACGATGCTGTTTTATTGGACTTCTTTGACATAGTTGTTTGATTGATTTGTATATTTTAATTGGTAAATACTTCTTCTTCTTTGTTGGTAGTGTAGTAATAATATCCTCACATTCTTTTTCAGCCGATGATTCAAATGATATTGGACAATTCTTCACCATTAATGTAGTACAATCACTACTACTACCATCTATATCAACATCAGTATTCTTCATTTGATCTATTATTGAAGAAACAGTGCATGCTGTAAAGTTTATACCATTTGTATCAGTTAACATAACCTCGGCATTCGCCTCATTATCATCATTTGTACTGCTACTACTACCACCATGATGCTGTGGTTGTTGTTTACATAAGACTTTACCAGCAGTATTACATTCTAATAATTTATACATGTCTTGATTTGTTTTAACAATTTGTGATGTAATAATTCGTGGATACTCTCCTTCTTCTACTTTGTTACTCTTCTGTTCATTTGTACTATTGATATCATTATAGATTGGTCGACTGCATTCCTTCTTCTCCTCTTCCTCTTCGTTATCTAACAAATCGTACTGTACTTCCTCACAACTAGCAGTAGGAGAGACATTATTATGAATCTCAGAAGAAGAAGAAGAAATAATCTCACGTAATGCATAAATGTGACTAGAAGATGAAGAGTATGGGCCTCCTCCTCCTCCTCCCTTTTGATTATTAGTAGTATTAGCTCGTTGTGATGCTTCCTTCTTATCATTTACTATAGCCTTTGTTGTATTATTGTTGTTCTTGTTGAGGTTGGCAGTAGTAGTAGATGTATCTTCCAAGTTATGAGAAGGCTGATTATTATCATCGTTAGATGATTTGCATATAGTAGTAGAAGATGAAACATCTGCAGCTTTGTTAGTGGATGTATTATCTGAAATAACTACTTCACATCCCTTCTCATTGGTATTCTTATCGTCGTCGTCGGCAGTAGTGGTAGTTTGGCCATCTATCATCTTGTTATGCTGCTTTGCAATTGATGTTGTTGACTTATTATTGCAATTTGCTTCAGTGGAATCATAAGACGGAGACGATGGCATAAGCTTCTCCTCATCTGATGATGATGTAGACATCCGCTTGTTGTTATCGTTCATGTCTTCTGCAGATAATCTACCGCTATTATTGCGGCCATCAACATTGGAATGATCATCGCTACTACTGCTCACATCGAGAGTTGTATCCAAAACGACATGATGTTTATTGCCTCCATTCTTCTCTTTATCATAAGCTAGCGACACTCCACTGTCGGCATTACTATCACTACTAACACCATTGATGCTGTTTATTATACGGGTCTGCATTATTTGTAACTATATTGTGGTTTGTACACACACTATTGATAATGGGGAGCTCGAGAATATTTGCTTGACACAAAGATATAGCAAAATTTTGCAAGATATTATATGTCGAAAGTTTTTACTTGTATAGATCGATGACAGTCAGAACTCAATGTTTATTCTCTATATGTTCTGTCATCAATTATAGGTATTCAATAGAGCAATGTATTCCATCACAATTCGATGCCGCTACATCCAATGGCCCTATTGCAAATAAATCGAGCAAGCCCAAACGTCCCCGTACTTGAATAATAATAAATAATCACAGGCCCACCACAAACAAAATAATACATGCACCCCTGCAAAGCTAAGTGATCAATGAAACTAAGCAAGCTCTTCTCCTTACTTCTACTCCATTATCAACTACTAATCAATCAACACACTGGCTGCATAGGACCAAACGAATTCACTTAGCTCTCTGAAGGGCAGTGGAAATTAGGATACCGGTTTTATGAGAGTATTGAAAGAGCCGATGGGGAGGCAGTAGTACATAGTAGAAAGATGTAGTTCATAAGTTGGCAATAACACTCCCATAGGCAGTAGTAGATGTAGTGTGGTTCTTCTTCATAAGTTTGTGATAAATACTATTATCTGCCAACAATGATATAGTATCTTGTACTTTACTCTTTTATTAACAAAGTCTAGCTTTGATATTAGTGATTATTAGTGATTAGTAGTTGTTGATACAGTTTATCATCGCCGCAACAACTCCATGCATTTGCTTTTGCTTTGGAAAAAAGAAGTGATGAAGGATAAAGTTCGAGATATAATATATACCATCTTTGTGGTTATAAATGTGGTGCTTTTTATTATAGGAATCTACGATAAGGCAAAGAATATATTATCGTATGAATATAAAGATACATCGTCTATTCAATGGAAAATTGACAAACTACTCCTCGATGAGGAAAATGATAAGGATATGATATCTAATAATGTAAATGTAACATCAAATAAGCATCACCGACAAGAGAGTAGTAGCCATCTCCGACAAAGAGATACAAAGAAGAAGCACAAGTAACCCCCTAACAGAGAAGTTTTGTATCACAGATTAATGAGTTTTAGAGTTTGCAGTATCAGAAATGTATTAGGGGTATAGGATAATAACTGCACTGTTAATTAGTCAATGTTGCACTTATGAATGATCTCCCTCCCTCCTGTAACACTGGCTCCTCGGTATCCCATAACCCCCCTTTACCTAACAACAGAACCAACTTTCTTCCATGGCTACCACCTGCTGTTGTTGATACTCTATACCCTCCGTCTTCTTGTCGTCATTTGATGAATCATTAGTATCAATACTACATTCTTCTGTTATTATACTACATTCCTCTCCTTCTTCCTCTGAAGTATCACCCATCTCTTTTCTTTTGTTATCATTATTGGTGGATGAAGTAGTAGATTGTTTTTGTTTCATATGCTTTGATATTTGATCAAGTTGCCATGTTTCTAATACCTTCTTCTTCTCTTCTACTTCAGTAGTGTCTTTTTGCCCATTTACATGCTTTGCAATCTGTTCTAATTGCCATGTATGCAATGTCTTCGAAGATGATTTACTACTACTACTCATCTTGTCATCGTCTTGTTCTATATCAGTAGATGTTATTTGTGATTTGTCTTCATTCTTCCAATGTACCCTCCTCGATTGTAGTCTCTCCTCCTCCGCTTCTTCATAATCACTACTACCAAACTCATCATTCCAAATAGGTCCATTCAATGTCAAATGATCATTATCAGTCTGCTTCTCTCTACAACCCTCTCTTCTGCCCTCCCCTCCTCCTCTCCCACTACTACTACCATTACCACTATCATCATTTAATAATCGTATAGTATAATATGGCTCAATATCATCTAAATGTACTTTCATAATTTGTACTGGTACTAATGAAACGTTAGAGCCACCTTGTTTGTAATATAATTTTGTATTTTGTTTATATATTGGTATAGATGTTAGATTGTTTTGTGCGTCTTTGATTTGTATTGTGCCGACTGCATTATTGTTGTTGGACGACGATGTTGTAGTAGATGACATTATGATGAGAGTGGTATCTTTTTTGTGCACAAGATGATGTATGTACCTTATATTAAGTTGTTATCCGTCTCGGCCCCTTCTTATAATCATTTAGTATACTGCTACTACATTATTTATACTTTACGCCTCCTAGCGACCGGTCTATTCTATTGTTGACGACGGCTAGTGAAGCCAAACAAAATCATCGTTCAAAAATTTAGCTCGGCTAGGATACCGCATCCAAAATTTCACAATGACAGTAGCTCGAACTCCACCCTCACCTCTTTGTTGTGTGTAATATCGATGACAGTCCTCGTCACCTACCCCCTATCCACTCACACAGCTTAAGTACATATAGAATAATGATTATGAAGCTATACACAATATTATCCCTATCATTATTGGTAGCAATAAGCAATGCACAATCAAATTTATATAATAACAACAACAATGATATCATCAATAACAATGACAACGATGGACAGCATACCCACAAACTAGCATTGCACAATCATAAAACAATAAACTCACGATATACCAACCTGCATGCTACCGATGATATATCAAATCGACGATTGAAGAATAGGAATAATAATAATGAGCTGAGTAAAAGAGATGAGATTACAAAGCTGGATAGAAATAAAAGAGAGAAAAGAGAGACTAAGATTGGAGATGATATAGCTTTAGCTATTGCAGACGATTATGATAGAAAGTATAATAATAAACGTGCTCAACGAAAGAAGAATGAGTTGGTAGCCGTGTCAGGGAATGAGGCGGAGAGTGGGGATAAGCGGAGGCATAAGGATAAGAAGAAGAATGAAGAGGAGTCGCACAAAGTAGAGGAGTATAGTGTAGAGATTGAGACACCAAAAAAGAAGGACAAGAAGCGTACATCACAACACACGGCAGCACAGTCTACAAAGCATCATACCCTTACAACAACAGCTGATACTACTACTACTACCAACGAACATCAAAAGAGACAAAAAAGGGGAAAAGTCAATTATGAAATGATTAACATCTTTCAAAAACAAATATCAAACTATAGTAATGGTAGTAAACAATACAAGGAGGATATAGCAGTTGGTATGTCATTAGATTATACAATCCCCAGTGATATGTCAATGGGCAAGCATGCTAAACAAAGTAAACGACATTCCAAATCAATCAAATCTGTTAAATCTAAAGTTGATAAACGTCCAACGTTAAGTCCAAGTATGGAAAGTAGTTCAATTACACCTACTTTGGAAAGTAGTTCACCCACTCCTACATCAACTAGTAGTGAATCACCAACACAGGATGAAAGTTGTGAACTATATCCAGATCAAGATCCAACAGAAGTATGCTCCCCTGATATGTATTGCAAAGTAGAATGCAAATTAAAAACTCTACCATGGTTTGGTGTATGTACTACAATGCCAGATTATTGTCCTCCATACATCGATCCAGTATGTGGATGTGACTTTACAACTACATATAGTAATGCTTGTGAGGCAAGTGCACAGGGAGTGAATGTGGCATATGATGGCGAATGTGACAATGATGATACAAAGCCACCGATAAGTTCAAGTCCAACGAATACACCTTCTCATGGTCCAAGTTCTATACCAAGTTCAAGTCCAACGACGATGGCACCAACATATATACCAGATGATTCAAATGTTACATACTTTCAAAGTTTTGAACAATCATTTACTTTTCCGTATATTGATACGGAACTAACACAGGGTTATCGTCATCGTGTATTTTGGGATAGTTTTGGTGATATGATTTGGATGCGAAGTGATGAGGAGATTGTGAATGGAAAGCATTCACTTAGGAATCCATTGTTGTCATTGTTATTGATGATATCATTGTTGTTGTTATTATATAAATTTGATTGTGCATTGCTTATTGCTACCAATAATGA